>Ga0307988_1000056_pt1 | contig 95496 bp, 80 predicted proteins | sample EllFjometagen183_FD_203166 | JGI IMG/M metagenome (GOLD analysis project Ga0307988, IMG submission 203166) | Marine microbial communities from Ellis Fjord, Antarctic Ocean - #183 | ecosystem: Environmental > Aquatic > Marine > Unclassified | place: Southern Ocean | collected 2014-10-08 | reverse complement strand
ATCCTTTCGTTCTTCTTCCGTTAGTGTTACTCTGTAACGTGGCGCCATGTTGTCCTCCTTGTTTGTTGAAGACAACAATAACATAAAATTTACATTATGCGAAGCATTAAGTTATACATTGTACTAGTCTGTTCTCAAGAAACTGGGTGACTTGGTCATGGGTCAATGCCTGAGGAGCTGTTCCTCCGGAATTGGTTCGTTTTATTTTTATTTCATATCGTTTTTGTGACCGATTGGCAGCATTGGAGATGGTTATCCCGATCTTTTCCATAATCTCTGCCTGGGTTTCAGGGCTTGCAGCAGATAACTGCTTATTGATCGCAGAGATTTTCAGATTGAATTCTTTGGCGTCCTTGGCTGTCAAGTGACCCTGATCGGTGATTCCTTTAAGCATTTCCTGGGTTGACAGGTTGAACTCCTGTACTGCCTGCTGTCGGGGAGCGCCCACCGGAGAAAGCAGAAGCGGCTGGGCTATTGCGGCAAATGTCGTCAGATGATCCGAAGCCGAGTTCGCTGTCAGTCCACCGCTTGATTTGGCTTGGGAGTACATCTTTTTAAACTTCTCCTTCATCAAACGGGTAACCTGATCATAACTCAGACTGGCCTTTGCTTCACGCTCCTTCAACATTTTTTTGGCTTTAAGCCTTCGGAGGCTTTCAGCAGTCTGGATGACCGTTCCCATATCAGTTGATCGGGAGGATTGGCGGTTCGCTCTTTGCTGCGTTGAGGAGAGTTTATCGACAAAATACTGGATGAGTTCTACCAACTCCTTGTCTTTCTGGAACTCCTCTGCCTGAACATACTCGTTCAACTGAAAGAGTTTCTGGTTCTGACTTTTGAGAGTCTGTGAAAGCAGGTAGACCAGATTGGATTTTCCTTTGCAGCGTGAAACTGATCTCAACAACACAGCCATTCTCGGAATGGAGAGCGAGTTGTAATCATCAAGTTGCCCCATGTGCATTTGCCGGACATCAGGAGCGCTGTAATGGCTGCGGGCATCTTTGATGATAGGGTGATACTGCTTCAAGCTGTCGAAAAGGTGCTTTCTTAAAACAGGATGTCGTTGGGAGGGGCCGTCTATCTTGATAATATGGAATATTTCGTTTTGCAGCGTACGGCTATCGGAGTAGTTATTCCAGTACTTGATTTCCTGGTATCGAAGCGTTGCGAAAAGGTTGCTGAAAATAATGTCTATCAGTTGTGCGGCAGCATCTGACTTTGCTGCGCAAATCAATTCGAAATAGTACCTTAAAAAAATCTGAAGCAGTCCCTGGAAACCGAAGATCATGTCAATCAGTTCATGAATATCCTTTGTGATAATCAGGTTTTTATATTTTTTCCGAATCTGTGAAAAATCATTAAAGATGACCTTAGGGATATATGAACCGTTGCTACTATCATCCTGAATCTTTTTTACCAGGTCTTCCAGTGAATCGTCGGGATCGATGCTTTCAACAAACAGTCGAACGTGAGCGTTCTGATTTGGATCCCTGGTGATGATGGACGCGATACCGGTTAACTGGAGCAGCTTCGCGCTTTTGAAATGGGTGGCTTCCCTGTATAAATCGTTACTGATCAGAAAAAATGTCAGGGGGAGAACATCGAAAATTGCCTGGAGATGAGAAGCGGCATCTGTGCTGTCATTCAATACGCCGCTGATCACTGGAATTGAGGCGTACCGCTGAATGGTCTCCTGCAGAATTCCGGTCAGTTCCTCCATTGTTGTTTTGTCCATACTGGCAAATAGCTGCTCAGCATAGTGTCCGGAAAGCTGATTGTTACTCAGTTGCTGTTTAAACGCTTCAAGAACAGGTGTCATTGTCTACGTCAACCGGGGAAAAATTTGGATAACTGTTTGAACGCCCGTTACAATAGTTATCAATTCGAATCAGGCTTTTATCGTATAAATCCGGTGTTTCTGGTGCGGTTTTTCGAAACGTCCACGTTCTGGCCGTTAGTATAAGCAATACAATGGTTTTATTACCGAGTCAATCATTGTGCCTGATTTTCTGGTTGAAAATGTGGATGACGATGGTATCCATCAATTGAACTGATATCGGACTGGAAGTTCTGAAGGGTAGCCGGGGCGGAGATATGCAAAGATAAAGCAATAATTATAATGATATAGGCGGTGGCGCGGGGTAGACTGCTGATGGTTAGGCCTGCTATGATCCTGCTGTGACAGCCTTTGGTTCCGGATTGCAGGTTGTGAAAGATAGAAGCTTGATATAGTCTGAAAAGACTAAAAAAATGCGAGTTCCAAATGGACAAAGCAACACAGGTTAGTTTAGATATGTAATAAATCAAATCGCAACTACCGGTTTTTACGATTACTATTTCCCAAATGTCTCGGAGCAAACAGGATTTTGGTGTTAATTAGCCAAGGTATTTCGGGCGGGGATATTAAACGACTATCCGGGTAAAATTCGGCGATTTCTTTGACTTGTACGTTCTCTGGGTGAAAAAGAATAACGATCATGACACCTGAACAGATTGCAAAGATATCAGAAGTTTTCAGCGATCCAAACCCTCTGGCTGTGACAGAAAATATAAACCAGCTCAGCCGTGAGGAGAAAACGGATTTTGCAAAGGCTTGCTTTGAGTTGTCTGGAAAAATCTCCAGTTCCTTATTGGAGCCGACCATAAAAGAAACATTCCAGAAGATATTTCAAGGTATTGGTCGAATGTTTTTTATCCGGTTTCCAGATGTTAACAATAAGCTCCGCAATGAATATTCCTTATGGCATGACAAGGTAAGCAAATTGCGGGATGTCCTTATTTTTGAAAATACATCCAAATTCGACCTGTTGACAATTGCCGAAAACATCATCGAACAGCCGCTGAAAGCTAATGAACCTTTCCTCTCACAGTTTGAAGAGGTCAGGGGGGTCTATTTCGTCAGGGATCCTGTGAAGGTGTTTGAACACAACAGTAAAATCCCCTCCGTTGTTCGTAATGGTGTTTTTGGTGAGGGGCCCTGTATTACAGGAGAGATAGAGTCTTCGGTGACTGCCATCCCGACCGGTGACTGTTATGGGCTTTTTATCCCTCGGGAGAGGTTTCTGGAGCTGATCAGGAAGGTGCCCGGGTTGCAGGAGAGGGTATTCCAGGATGTGGTGGAGCGTGCCAGACTCGGCAGTGTTCGTGCTGAAGAGCAGCGGCGCCTGATCCAGGAGATCCTGGACAATATCGGGCAGGGATCTTTCTCCATTGATAAGGCAGGTGAGATCGGAGAAAACTATACCAAAATTGCAGCTGAGTATCTGGGGGTCGAGTCTCTGGCAGGGGCACCGTTTGCGGACCTGGCTTTCAGAAACGATCGAAAGGTGTTGCGAAATTATTACCGGGCGCTGCACATGCTGTTCAGTGGTAACCAGTTTGACAGTGCTATGGTACTGGATCTGCTGCCCAAGGAAATCATAATCAATCAGCGGATTTTCAAGCTTCATTACTCTTTTCTGCAGGATGTTGGCGGACATGTGGTTTCGGTCTTTGTCAGAATGGAGGATTTGACACTTGAAAGGGAGCTGGCGCAGAAAGAGGCTGAAGAGAAAAATATTCTGGATAAAATGCAGCAGAATATCGGCGGGTTCATGGATATGCTCAATGATGCCCAGAATTCCTTTAAGCTGATGGAAGGATTCGCTGACGATTATTGGGACAAAGAAGAGCAACCGCCACAAGAGTACGTTCGGGAGGTGATGCGAACCCTCCACGGGACGAAGGGCTTAAGCGGGCAGTTTGAACTGAATAAGCTCAAAAAGGTGATCCACTCCCTGGAGGATTGGTTTCTCAAAATTGATAATGAGGGGCTTGCCGCTCATTATGATGAATTTATAGAGTTATTCCAGGTCTTAGAGCAGGAACTGCAATTTGCCTTATCTTTCAAGGAGAATCTGGGTGATGGTATTATCAAGGTTCTGGATGGGGTTTCGTTCAGCAAGGAGGAGTTTGCTGTCCTGGCTGAGGCTGTTAAAAACAGTGATATAAAAACGGCAACCAACTTGATTCTCAGTCGAAACAATGTCGCCGCCGAGCGAATTATCAGTAATTGGAAAAAAGATACGAATCGACTGGCAGAAAAACTGGGGAAAAAGATTGATTTCCAGATTGAGATTGAAGAGGAGCTGATGGTGTCCAGGGAGCTGGCGAAGTCTTTAAATGTCAGTTTGGGGCACCTGTATCGAAATTGTGTGGATCATGGCGTGGAGGTTCCACAGAAACGGCAGGAATCCGGAAAGGATGAGACGGGTCGCATCTTTGTGAAGATAGCTAAAAACGGTGATTCGTTGAACTTGCAGATTGGTGATGATGGAGCTGGTCTGGATAAGGAAAAGATTGCTGCCATCGCCCGTGGAAAGTCCAATCTTGATCAGGCTGAGATTGAGGGCTACATATCCCGAGATGAACACTGGAGAATCCTTTTCATGGCGGGCTTTTCATCTGCGGAAACGGTGACGGATGTTTCCGGAAGGGGCGTTGGTATGGATGCTGTGATGAGTACCCTTAATCAGATGCACGGAACAATTTTGATGGATACTCAACTGGGACAGGGGAGTGTGTTTAAGATCGATATTCCCCTGGAATTAACGTGAGCTGTTGTTGGAAATTAGCAGGGCTTTATGGGGGGGGTCAAGATTGTTCCAACCTACCTGCTTCTGTCTCCCCGCTAGAGGGTGGCGGAGGTGTTATGTTCTTTCTTGGGTGGTAGGTAATTTGTATGATTAAGAGATCGATAAACTTGTAAAAACATCTAGAGCTCGGTCCCCGAAGACCTCCTGGCCGTCCAAATCGTCGACAATCTTAATGTCCTTTTCAACGGCGAGGTCAATGATATCATGATGTGTCAGATTCTCCCCCTGGCTGCTCCTGATAATGGCGATCAGTGGTCTCTCCAGATCTACTCCGCGTCCGGGCACATTCATTACAAATCCCATACTGTCATCATTCAATACCACCAGTGATCCTTTGGGATAAACCCCCATTATGTGCAGAAATTGATCCCATGCTTTCATGTCATATTCAATGCCAGCCAAGGCGTCAAGGTAGCGCATGGTTGCTGGAGGTGACCAGGATTTCTTATACTTCCGTTTACCAGCCAATGCCTGATAGATGTCCACAATGGATAAGAGTCGGGTTTCAAACCGGACATCCTTGAAATCCACACCAGTCGGATAACTGGAAAGCATGGTGGTGTCCTGCTTGATGTGATGGTAGTGGGTCATGTCTATTATGGCGTTGGGCATGTTCATTTTAGCCAGTATTTCTGCACCGAATACCGGGTGAGATCGCAGGATCTGAGTTGCTCGACTGTTTTTTTCATAATATTCTGTGCTATCGATAATCTCCTTCGGGATCTTTGATTTTCCCATATCGTGCAGCAGGGCGCCCATGGCAGCATCATACTGATTCTGAAAAGCGCTGCGTCCGCCTTGCTTCTCGATGATTTTCGAGTAGGAGGTTTGAAATATGGCACTGACATCCACACTGTGGGAGTAGATCTGATCGCTCATTTTTAAACAGGCCAGAGTTGCCATGCCGTCGGCCGTATCTTTCTTGGTGATCAGCTCAGCAAAGTGCCTGATCTCAGCAATATTGCTTTTGCCTTTGCGGAGTTGATCCATGGAGTGCTCGATTGTTGATGCAGCTTCATTCTTGATGCTGATGCTTTCATCTACGTTGCTGACCAGTGTGTTGGCAATTTTGGCTTTCTGCTGTCTTTTCTCCTTGATGATAGAGAGTCCCTTGCGCGGTTTTTCTGAAGTCTGTTCCACCATCTTTATCAATTCTTTCAGATCCCTCTTGGACTCATCGGCGATTCCAGCGAATTTCTTGATCTGAAAACTGATCATTCCCCTTTTTTTCAGCTCTTTGATGAAGGGCTTGCTGACGTGTGTCAGTTTTTTTAGTTTTGATGGAAGACTATGGAGTCTCACCAGGTCATCCCCCTCTTTCAGGTTGTTAATGGGGATATCTTGCTTTTTGCCCTGTCTGACAATAATTGCCCTGGAATTGCTGAAGTTATGACGGACGAAATCACTGGTGGGCTTGTCCATCGGGCGGTATCTGGAGGAAAAACGGCAGTATGCAGTGATTTCCATTCCCTCTTTTAGATCATTTACATTTATCTCTGTCGTTTGCTTTTTCTTGACAGCCATTGAAGTATAGGCCCCGGTTTCAATTTATCAGTCTGTAATGCATAATAGTTGCTGGCTTGCATTTCCTTCAGGTTATAGTCATATAGTCAGATTAGAAAGGGAACCTACCCCAGCTTACAACTAAAAACCCTGTGCCACTCCTATGTTATCCACCCGCTGATAAAACTGTAAATTGATATTTTATTGATTTCGGTGAAACAGAGTCACCTTTGGAAGCTGATTTGTGGCTGTTGGAGAAGCGGTCTGACGTTCAGTGGATAAAATCACCGGGTCTTGGCTCATTGTTCTGTTGTGGTACAGAATCATTTGAGAGTAGCATCAGAATCCTGTTACTGACAGACAAGTGCTTTGTGGATCAGCCGTTTAAACTTCTGGTCGTTGCCGTCGTATACGGCGGTTGTTATTTTATTCAGGATATCCGGATAGTCTGATTCGTACCCTTCACATAGTTTTGACAATCGACGTATGACCCGTTGAATAGTTCCTCCTTTATAGACCGGGATTGATAAAAGGCCTGTCAATTCCAGGTTCATTTCAGCCGTGAGGTCTACTGGTAATTCTGTGGGTGCTTTAGAGCGGTTTTTACTGGATGTTAGCAGGAAATTATGGGGAACAGAGCTGTTATTATTTGGTATTTCGAATGCCAGAGTAGGCTGTTTGTTCTTGATGGCCTTGGAGGTTTTTCCGCCCAGTTGGGTAACCGTTTTTTCAATGGTATTAATATCCAGCAGGTCATAAAATGGGTCAAACTCACAGATATTAGGGGCGATAGCAGTGTTGTTATCGGTCCCGATTTTCTTCTTTCGGGCTTCCTTGATGTCGTTTTTGCGGTGTGCCTTTTTGTGAGAGATGACGAACCGTATGATGCGGGAAGTCGTTGATACCTTGAAATTAATAGTGTCATTTTTCCGGGAGAGTTGGATTGACTCAAAGAGGGCTGACATTAATACCCGATTAAGAAGGGCACGGTCTGTCAGGATTGATTCTGGAGGTGATCCAACGAAACTGAGATTGAAATCAATTACCTTTTCTGCGGCCGCTCTGCGGTTACTCTGGTAAACCGATTGTGCAAGCAATGCCGGGTCCAGGCTATCCGTAAAAGCGGGTTGTTTCATAGACTGGGTGGTTGAAAAAGCAAAAGCATTTTCAACGAGTTCAGCCAGATCAAGAGCGGACTGCTGGATTTGATTAAGAAAATGGTCGTTTCCAGGGAGTGACGCACAATCAGTTTTGTTAAATTGAACGCGCTTACTGACACTGAGAATAGTACTCAACCTGGACTGGATCGCAGCGTTAATGGCTGTCAGGTAACCCGTTCTTGCTAAATCGTTATGTTCCACCGATTTTTTAAGGCGGCTGACTTTTTTCATCTGGTCAGCCACTGCCTCGCCCAATTGGCTGAAGTTTTTTACCGTTTCATGTGATATCGCTGCCTGTTCACAGAGCAGTGAGACAATTGATTTGGCTTCTTTGCTGAATGGGCTAATATTTTTTTGTTCAAGATAAAGAAGAACCGGTGTTTCAGTTGTTGGAGAGATAATCGAATGTACCAATACCTGTCTTGGCGATGGCGTAGATGTTTTGTTTGAAGTCGATTGGGAAATGGAGGGTTTCGTGATACTGATGGAGACGGCCTTTTCAGATGCAAGAATGCGCTGAATTACAGACTTTGGGATATCATATTGTTCTAAATCAGACAGCTTTGTTCTTGGTGATGTTTGAAAAGAAACTTTGTCATCCAGTTCTCTTCTGGCCTGTGAATGGACCCACGGACCATCTTCTTCCATTGTCAGGATGGCCCCAATCTCAGCACAGGAACAAACCATAGCACTTTCCAGAACCACATTATACAGATCCGGAAATTGGATACAGCGTGATATCTCCTGTGAAGCATGGATCAGATTGGAAAGTCCGGTGCCGGAGTCCAGATTAAGTCTGCGGCAGGCGGATGGTCTGATGTTAGCGGTTGCCATCTATTGATACTTAATTGATAATCATTATTACGGTGAAAGTAGTTGAATCATTGCGCATCCAAGTTTCTTTTGCGATTTACATGCCATTTTCTATTAGTATTAAATTACAATATTATACCCATAATATGCACGACCATGGACACTGGCTTCGAGAATTGTCATCGAATTTAATCGAAAAGTGACGGGTTTTCCTGATTTTTGATCGAATCTGGTTGTTATTCGATGAAGACCAGTTGTTGCTTATGGAGAGTGAATCTAAAAATGGTGAGATGCTGGGGAGACTGTCCTGACGGGTACTGCTTAGACCAAATGGAAAAAAAGAGGCTGGAAATATTGTAACCTTGCTTGAAGAGGGACATTTTGAAACCAAGGACATGCGTATTACCTGAAGGACATTTTCAATGGGGGGTCCATCGCCCGCATTTCTGTGTTACCAATTTTCGGGAAAGAGATGCCATAGAGGCATTGGGCAGGATTGAAGGAGGAGGTGTCCATCAGAACCAGGTTAATTTCCCTGCGGGGGCAGTCACCGAAACAGAAGCGGATTGGATATTTGAAATACCAAATGCCTTTCCATTCAGGGGAACCACTTATATCTGCAAGAGCTGGGCGGATGAAAAAGCTGAGAACCCATCTGCCATCTGCCTGCCTGAGATGCCGTCTGTATCGCTGCGTGAAACGATGAATAGCTGGCCGATGGGAGATGCCGATGCTGAAGATGCTCTTCAGCACATTGTTAACACCCTTCCTGATCCGCTCCGGATTGCACTTGCATCTACATCAACGGACCCAGATGATTTGATCAGTCTGGCGCGTTTCTGCTGTGACTTTGTCTATGATGAGCTAGGGAAACTGCCAGTTGGGTTGCAATACAGGGAAGATGACTCCGGTCGAATTTCCGCGAGTATACGGGATCATGTTCTTTTTGAAACCCTGGTCAATAACCGCCATCTACCGGATATCTTCAAGGAGGTTATGGTCCTGCGACCGGGGGTGCAGGGGAAAAGTGAAATAGTTGGCGATTGGCTGGATGAAGGAAAAGGCTCCCATATCTTTGAATACCTGAGGCGCAACAGTTATATCCCCTGGGGGCATTATGCTGCCAATATGGCAAATGATTCGGTCCGATATGATGTCCATGATTTGAGTCTGTCTGATATGGTTGGGCTTCGACATTTATACTACCAGAGGACTTATGCACGGCTGGCCCGACAGTTTAATGTTGAAATCCCATCAGAGCGGAGGGCACTGTCTGCTGCTGAACTGGAGATCTTGAGGCAGGGTATTCTGAAGCAGATTTCCCAATCAGGGCATGAGGGAAAATGGGAGTTCACTGGTACGCTCTGGGGTTGGAATTTTGGTTTTGATTTTGCGCCCAGTCATTACCGATTGCATGCATCTCATCAGCAGATTCACCAGCAATTTTCACTCATCCCTCATTCAGTCTCTTTACAAACCGGCGATTTACAGAACCGGCTGTCAAATGAAAGCATGACAGCCTATGGGTGTGGTGATCTGATTGCAGATTTTTCAGTTTCCTACCAATTGGAGAATGGAATCGGTTTTTTTGAGAGCTACATGCAGGCAATTCTCACCAATAAACGGTTGGACGGAGATGGAAAACGACCATCCAGCCTGATTGTATATGAAGATGATGAGGTATGGCTTTTCGTCCCCAAGGCTCAGACATCTCAGTGGGAGATCCAGCTGATGACGATCAATCCGGTGGGAAACATTCTGGAAGCCGGACCGGAAGTCCGTCAAGCCATTGACCGTGCAATGTTGATTGCCGTGAAAGTATTGTCTACTTTGGGGGCCAGAATGATCACTACGATTGAATATCCGAAGCGCCTCGATTCGCAGGACAGGGACCAGCGCTTGCTGTATGCGTTTATGCCAAAACTGCCTGAATCTCCTGGTGCCTTTAGTGAAGCCCAGCTTCGTTGGATAAATGGACACTATCCGGAAGACTTTGCAGAAGCCTGCCGTCTTCAACTATCAAAAATTGAGGTGGATTGATAAGGGGGGGGCCTTATATTGTCAGTAGCACAGCAAATGATGAATCCGGTTTAGAGAAGAGGAATCTCTCCTGAGATGATTTTCGCAATGGTTTTTGAATAGAGGGAGTGCTCTTTTTTTAAGACCCTTTCAGCAAGAGTATCTGCGGTATCGTGCTTCAACACCGGGACCGTTTCCTGCGCCAGAATGGGGCCGTTGTCGTATTTCTCGTCAATCAGGTGAATGGTCACACCTGAAACAGCCTCCCCTGACTCCAATACTGCTTGATGTACCTGCTTTCCATACATTCCTTTCCCACCGAACTTCGGTAAAAGTGCCGGATGAATATTGAGAATTCGCCCTTTGAATGCTTTGAGGGTTTGGTCCCCTATCTTTTTCATGTAACCGGCAAGGACGACCAGATCGGTGTCACAGTTTTTCAGCGTTTCAGCGATGGTAATATCCATTTCATCTGATCCCCCATGGGTCTTGCTGCTGATGTGGTAACAGGGAATATGTTCCTTTTCTGCTCGTTGCAAAGCTGTGGAGCTTGAGTTATTGCTGATGACTGCAACCAGGTTTGCGTTGAGTCGGCCCTCCCTGACTGAGTCGATGATAGCCTGCATATTACTGCCGCCATGTGATGCCAGAAAAGCGATATTCACTGTTTTCATTAGGTATGGGAAAGCTGGTTAGATGTTGTTTCAGTCTCAGCAGTACGATTGATTAAATGCCGAATTTTTTACGTTTTCGATAAAGGGTATTGGGAGATATGCCCAGAAGAGCTGCGGCCTTCCCTTTCCGGAAGTTGGTCTGTTCCAGTGCCCGTAAAATCATATCCTTTTCGCTTTGAACGGGTGGTGTCTCGGGTTTCTCTTCATTCTGTGATCCTCTGAGAATTTTTTCTGGTAGATGGGCGCTGCGAAGAATATCTCCCTTACTGACAGCAAATGCATATTCAATGACGTGGTACAATTCCCTGATATTTCCAGGCCATGTGTAGTGAACCAGTTTTTGAATAGCGTTTCCGGTAAAGTTCTTAACGTCGCGTTGTTCACTTTTATTCAGTCGCTCGATAAATGCGGTGATGAGGAGGGAAACGTCCGGTAATCTATCTTTGAGAGGCGGCAGCTTGATTGAAATGACATCCAGGCGGTAGTAGAGATCTTCTCTGAAGGTTTTGTCCTGAACACTCTGCCACAGGTTCTTATTGGTTGCTGCCACGATACGAACATTAACTTTTATTGGCTTTGTTCCGCCGACCCTTTCAAAACTTTGTTCCTGAAGCACCCGCAGGAATTTCCCCTGGAGTTCTACCGGAATTTCGCTGACTTCATCCAGGAACAGGGTTCCCTCGTGGGCAAGTTCGAAGCGGCCTTTTTTTAATTGGTGAGCGCCGGTGAATGCTCCTTTTTCATGTCCAAAGAACTCACTTTCAAGCAGGTTGGCAGGGATAGCAGCGCAGTTAACTGCATTAAAAGGTTTCTGTGCTCGACGGCTTCTATTGTGAATCTCTTGTGCCACCAGTTCCTTTCCGGTTCCGCTCTCACCTTGTATCAGAGCAGTAGCGTTGCTAGCTGCTATATTTTCAATCAACATAAAGATCTCTTTCATTTTCAGATCGCAGCTGATCATATTGCCAAAATTAACGACGTTGGCTTTTTCCATCACAAGTTGTTCCTCTTCCCGCCTGTCGCGGAAGAACAGTAACCAACTGGCATTGGATACCGATTTTTTCAGGGGAGTGATGGATATGCTGACAGGTATGATAGAGCCGGAAGGGCAAAGCAGTTGGGTCTGTATATTAGAGATACCTGTTTTATTCCCGGCACACTCCACCATTAGTCCGTTGGGTCCAGCGATGGCATTTCCCATAAGCGATGCCGCGGGTTTTCCCATGGCGTCCATTTCGTTGAGTTCCATAATTTGCAGTGCTTTTGCAGAGATCATCTTGACAATGAAATGTGAGTCGAGGGTAATCACACCTTCCGCCATACCATCGAAGGTTGTTTTCAGCAGATTCAGAGCCTGGTCCTTTGCAACAATTTCGTTTTTCAGTTCAGAGGAGTACTTTTTGACTGTCTGCAGCATATCCTCCAGTTCATCCCTCTGAGTTTGTATCTGGTTCAGATTATTTTGGTTGTTTATGGCCGATTCAATCCGCGAATGGAGAATCAGTTCACTAATGGGCTTGTTGATGAAGTCTTCCGCACCATTTTCAAAACACTTGGCGAGTAGTTGGTCGTCTATCTCGCTTGTCAGCATGATGACAGGAATTTCCTGGTAAACAGGGTGTTGCTTCAGGCCTTTCAGCAGTGTGACTCCATCCGCTTCAGGCATGTAGTAATCCATTAGGATCAGATCAAAGGGTTCACTCTCCAGGATATCCATCAGGAATTTGGGTCTGGTGATAAACTCTGAATCATAGTCAAACGATTCAAGGATTTCGCTTAACAGTTCAATCAGATGCGGGTCATCATCGACAATCAGAATTTTTGTCATACTAGCCCCTTGAAACGGTCAATCTGACGAAAAACAGGAAAAACTGGAACTGGACCCATGGCATGCGTGGCCGCCCGTCATTTATGAAGGTGTAGTTGAATTAGACCCTTACGGACATTCAGGCCACAGAGTTTGATGCTAAGCAGCATAACAAAATTAGAAATGGTGATCAAGGCCTTCCTGAAAAATGCCTCATGGTTTGAAACGAAATGATGATCAGGGCACTAACCTTTTTTGAAATGCTCATCATAAAAGCGATCCAATCGTTTGGCTGATATCGGAAAGGCTGTTTTCAGATCCTGTGAGAAAATCGACACCTTGAACTCCTCTAGCATCCACTTGAATTGCCTGATCTGCCATTGTTCTGCTGCACCGGATTTTTCAATGGATTTATGGTGCTTAAGGCAAGTGACCTGGTACGGGTCAAAGACTGGGCGGTGTTTATCCTCTGCGAATGGATCGGCAACCAGTTTTTCAACACGGCGTATATAAGACCGAAGGATTCTTGATGTGTGCCGCCACTGTTCAAGTGGAATGTCTGTCAGACAGGTCTCAGAAAAGAAACATTGAAGTTCATCTGTGATCGGCTGCCACAGGGGGATATTATTGCCCGGATTCCTGCTCAGCAGTTCCAGTTTGAGGGTTTGATACGTTGCCATTGTTTCCGTCAGCCAGTCAACAACCCGTTTCCCCAGTCCCTGTAGTTCGGTTCTGATGGTTTCAAGTCTTTTGTTGAAAGCCTTCTCTGTCAGGATCGGTTTTCCTGTGTATCCCAGTAGCCCCCTGCAAACCATTTCAAATACCCTTTGCTGCAGTTCAGCGTGAAAGTTTTTTTTCAGTTTTCCCGGCCGACTCCCCAGTTTCTTCTGGAGCAGGTTGATGGAATAATCAGCGTTTTTCTCCCAGAGTTGCTGAAACTGATTCAGGGGTTCAGGGGAAAATCGCAACTCCTGAATCAGCCAGCTGAATTCTTCTCCGAGTACTGCCTCCATCAAGGCAGATACTGAACTGATCGATGAATCCTCTGCCTCTGACAGGGTCTTACAAAGCGACAGGATGAGTTCTCCATCCTGACTTACCAATGCCTTAAACCCCCAGATGGGGACATCACCGCTCTGGCTCAGTTGAACTTCAGTCAACAGCGAGCCGAAATCCCATTGTTTGATATTATGCCGTTGGTGGGGCTGGATCAGTTTATGCCAGTCATCTCCTTTTTTTATCCGTCCATCCTGCAGGTTAGTAAGAGATCTCGCTTGAGTTATCTTCCCGGTTTTGGGGTTATGGAGACGGAAATTCATGATGAGATAGTCTGGCAGCTTGTCTTGTTCCCATTGGTTCGGCTCGATATAAACGCGTGTGATATCGAACAGGGTTTCAGACAGTTCGTGATATAGATCGACAGTTGCGGGTGCAGCTGAATCTGCCTGGTCTGATGAGTAGCGGGTCGATATTATTGAGTCCCAGATTCGATTGGCAATTTCCTGTATGGGGAATATTTTTTTCCGTTGGGATTTTGGCAGATTCTTCAGTAGCCAGAATATTTTTTCCTGTAAAAAGCCGGGAACCATATACTCAAATGGTGCTTCCTGAAGGCTGTTCAGAAGGGGTGCTGGTAAATCAATGGTAACGCCGTCATCCGTGTCACCCGGTTTGAATAGGTAGTGCAGATTGCATTTCTGTCCGCCAATGGTCATGAAAGCTGGAAACAATTCCTCACTGCTGTCAGGGTCCTGTTGCATCAACGTTTCTTTGGTCATGAACAAAAACCGATCTCCGTCATTGCTCTTGATCACTTTTTTCAAGTCGTCGAGGCAGGATACGCCTGTGATCCGTTCGTGATAGAATGCTTCTATTTTATCCGAACTGACCAGAATATTCCGCTTTCTTTGCTGGTTTTCCATCTTACGGATATCATCAATCAGCGAGCGGTTGTGCTTTAAAAATGGCAGTGTTGACGCCAGTTTTTCCTCGATCAACGCTTCTCGGATAAAGACCGTATTAGACAGGTCGCGGTCAATGGAACCGTAGTTTACCCGCCTTTGTTCGATAAGGGTGAAGCCGAACAGGGTTACCTTCTCCCATGCTACCACGCGAGATAATTTCTCATCCCACCAGGGTTGGGACCAATGTTTCTTGCACAGATGGCCGGCCAATGATTCCAGCCATTCAGGAGTGATTTTAGCCACGCGATGGGCAAACAGCCTTGATGTTTCGATCAGTTCAACGGCGACAATCCACTCGTGTTTGCGCTTGACCTGTCCTGATCCCGGGAAAATCATCAACTCTTTATTCCTGGATCCTTCGTATAGGCGCTTATCTTTTTTTCGGGCGATGTTGGTCAGGTAACCGGATAAAATACTACGGTGAATGGCGTCGTAGTCCCAGTTGTCGGGGCGGGTCAGGGCCCAGTTTTTCTCCTTGACGATGTTGACCAATTGCGCATGAACATCCCGCCACTCTCTTATTCGATTGTATGACAGGAAATTATTTTTGCAGAACTTCCGCATTTTCCCCTGGGTTTTGAGGCTATCCATTGTCGTATGGTAGTGCTCCCAAAGATTCAGGATCGTCATCAGGTCTGATTCATCCGATCGAAACTGGGCGTGCAATTGGTCGGCTTGTGCTTTTTTCTCCTCAGGTCGCTCACGCGGGTCCATGCATGATATGGCTGAGGCGATGATAAGTACCGGATAGAGGGATCTTTCCTCTTTTGCCTGGAGGATCATTCTGGCCGTGCGTGGATCAACCGGCAGAGACGCCATCTCCCGCCCGATAGAGGTCAGACCCTTTTTTTCATTTATAGCACCCAATTCCTTTAAAGACCGTATTCCAGCCCTGATCTGGGCTGATTCAGGGGGATCTATGAAGGGGAAGTTGACAATATCCCCCAGCTTCATGGCTGACATGCGCAGGATGACTTCCGCCAGGTCGGATCGCTGGATCTCCGGGGTTGTGAATTCCTGGCGGGATAAAAAATCTTCCTGGGAATACAGACGAATGCAGACACCGTTACTGAGCCTTCCGCACCGTCCTTTACGCTGATTGGCACTGCTCTGGGAAATCAGCTTAACCGGCAACCCTTTTGTCCCGGAACGGGTATTAAACTGGCTGATCCTGGCTCGGCCGGTATCAACGACATACCGAATGCCCGGGATGGTAATCGATGTTTCAGCGATATTGGTCGCAATAATGATTTTACGGTGCTGGGATGGTTGGAAAATGCGGTTCTGCTCTGCTTTGGTTAGTCGGCCATACAGGGGAAGAACCCAGAAATCCTCATCCTGAAGGTCATTTAAGCGATCAGCGGCTTCCTTGATTTCCTGATATCCTGACATGAATATCAGTATGTCGCCGTTGGAACTCATGGTCAGGATCTCCTCGACCGCATCCCTGACCAGGTCGATCATCGTGACTTCTCCCTGTTCCTCAATCAACTCATCGATTGGAACATATCTTGTTTCAACGGGATACATCCTGCCGGAGACTTCAACGATGGGAGCCCCGGAAAGCTCGTCAGTGCTCCGCGATCGGTTGCCATTCCAGAGCAGTCCGTTTTGTCTGTCGGTTGCTGTGATTAAGGGGAATGCTTTTGAGAACTTTTCGACGTCGATGGTGGCGGAGGTGATTATCAACTTCAGGTCAGGTCTTTTAGGTAGTAGCTGCGTAAGATAGCCCAGCAGAAAGTCAATGTTAAGGGTCCTTTCATGGGCTTCATCAATAATGATGGTATCGTAGTTGTTCAGAAACCGGTCATGCTGAATCTCTGCCAGCAGGATGCCGTCGGTCATGAACTGGATCAGGGTTTCATCACGTGTTTGATCGGAAAATCGGATCCTGTGACCGACCTCGACCCCCGGTTCCGTCCCGAGTTCCTTAGCGACCTGCGTTGCAATTGATGTCGCAGCAATACGGCGAGGTTGAGTGCAGGCAATTCGCCCTTGGATACCCCGGCTGATATCAAGACACATTTTGGGGATTTGGGTTGTTTTTCCGGATCCGGTCTCCCCACTGATAACAACGACCTGATTTGCCAGAATCGTCTGTTGAATGTCTTCTTTTTTGGCAGTTATGGGCAGGCCGGCAGGGTATTTAATAACCGGTCGCGCGTCAATTCTTTTCTGGACAGCTTTTTCAGAGCGGGTGAGACGGCTCAGCAGGTTTTCCATCTGGCGATTAAACTGCTCACTTTCCGGTGGTGGCAGATTTTTCAACAACCGTTTCAGAGCAGACTGATCCCGGCAGAGTGATTGGCTGATTCGGTGCCTTAATGTTTTTGGATCAATCTGCATCTTTGAACGGTTTCAGTCTCGTATTTTTCTGATTGGTAAACGTTGGCGCAGGTGAAGGGTGCACCTGCCGCAGCTAATTATGACATGCTGACGGACTGTCAGTCGTCTGATGGCAGAAAAGGTTGAATCGATCGCTCCGGGAAGTTTGCCGCGATCTCAATAATGCGATCGGTATACCAGCCAAATCTGATGATTTCGGCGCTTCTGGCGTGGTATTCCGAATCTGTAATGGACTGAATCAACAACATAATTCGGGGAAACAGCAGCGCATTGATAAACGGAAGACCCACTCTCTTACAGTACCTGAGCGCTCGCCCATCGTCGATGATACTGAAGTCTCCCATGCCCAGCATCTGGTGGTGAATGGTATCCCGTTCTCCCTGATTCAGCACTGGTAGCTCGGGATAAGATTCCAGGGAAGCTGATGCTGAATCAGGTGAATCCAGCAGGTCAATCTGCCTTGACTTGCATAGCAGGCGGAATGTGTCAGAGCCCGGATATCCGTGCTCTGTTAACTCACCGTATACCGAAGGGGTCATCAAAGTCTGGTAATGATTGACCAACTGCGTTATCAGTCCGGATTTATAAAGCAGTATGGCGGATGAAGTGTCAATGATGACTGATTTCATCTCAGTTCCCATAGGGTGATGACAGTTGCGATAGCGATGAACTTACTTTGTTCCAAAAATTTTGTCTCCGGCATCTCCCAGCCCGGGTAGAATATAACCAATATCATTCAGTTTTTCATCGATGCTGGCGACATATATCTCAACGTCCGGATGTTCCTTTTCAACCCGCTCAAGGCCTTCAGGCGCAGCCACAAGGAACAGGCCCTTGATGTTCTGACAACCCGCTTTTTTCAGTAATGTTATGGTTGCCAGGAGAGTTCCGCCCGTTGCCAGCATCGGGTCCAGAATCAGGGCGGTTCTTTGATCGATATCCCTTGCAAGCTTCACGTAGTACTCAACTGGTTGCAGTGTCTCTTCGTTGCGATAAAAACCAACAACGCTGACCTTTGCTGAGGGAATCATGTCGAGCACCCCGTCCATCATTCCCAATCCCGCTCTCAAAATGGGCACAATGGTGATCTTTTTTCCCTTGATGAATTCCACCTCGACCGGCCCGGCCCACCCTGTGATGGTTGCACTTTCTGTTGTTAAATCCTTGGTTGCCTCGTAAGTGAGAAGGCGTGCAATTTCATTGGACAGGTCTCTAAAATCTTTTGTTGATTGGTCTTTCTTACGCATCAGGCCTAATTTATGTTTAATCAACGGATGGGTGGCAACGTGAACGGTCATAATTCATCTCCGGGTTCTCTATGTATGTGTGTAGGAAGGTGGTTACTATCATTCGGAGGATAGCATATATTTTCGAAAGTTGGATTGATGTATATCGAACCGCATCAAATCATTAAAGTGATTTCCTTAGTCTCCAGGGATTTGATATTTCGGTACCCCTTGGGCAACTTCTGTCCACGTCTGCCTCTGTCGCCTATATAGCCAACCAGATTTTCAGGCCTTAGTGTCATGCTCTGATTGGGTGTATGCAGAATGAGGCGATGATTGACTGGTAGAATGCCTATCAACAATAACGACTCTCCCTTATCTGCAAATACCTGAATGACCTTATTCCCTTTTCCCCTTGCCAGAACCGGTAGTTGAGCCACCGGAAAGATCAGCATCCTTCCCTCATTACTGATGGCTACCAGCTGATCGGTTTTGATATCGTTTACTTGAATGATGGGCAACGGCTGGGCTTTTTCCGGAAATGTCAGAACCGATTTTCCGTTTCGATTTTTAGAATAGAGGTCACTCATCTTGCCGATAAAGCCATATCCGATGCTGCTTGACAGGATTACTCTCTGTTCGGATTCCCCGGTCGTTATCCACTCAAATGTGACGGTCGGTGGAATGGTTAATTTGCCGGTCAGTGGTTCTCCATGCCCTCTGGCAGAAGGCAGACCCCTGATGGGCAGTGAGTAGCTGCGCCCGCTCGAATCCAGGACCACAAGCACCTGGTTGTTGCGGCCCGTTGTGAGGGTCTTCAACTGGTCGCCGGTCTTAAAGTTTAGATTATCAGTGTTGATCTCGTAACCCTTAGCGGCCCGAATCCAGCCCTTTTCGGACAGGATGATTGTGACCCCCTCGGTCGGCAATAGTTCTGACTCTGACAGGGCACTGGCATTTTGACGTTCAACAACGGGAGAGCGCCGATCATCTCCATAGGTTTTTGCAATTTTTTCCAACTCCTTTCGAATCAGGGTTTTTACCCGGTTGTCGGACCCCAGTATCTCTTCCAGCTGTTTTCGCTCCTTTGACAGCTCTTTCTGCTCCTTACGAATTTTATTTTCTTCCAGCTTGGCTAGCTGACGCAGCCTTAAATCCAGTATGGCATCAGTCTGGGCATCACTCAGGGCATAAAGGCTTTGGATCAGGGGCTTGGGATTGTCCTCATTGCGGATAATCTGGATGATCTCATCTAAATTGAGATACGCGATCAGCAGCCCATCCAACAGGTGCAGGCGCTCCTGAACCTTGTCGAGTCTATGCTGTAACCTGTTTCTTACCGTGATCGTTCGAAAGGTCAGCCACTCCTGCAGAATGGCCAGAAGGTTTTTAACCTGGGGGCGCCCATCCAGTCCGATGATGTTCAGGTTGACACGATAGGTCCTTTCAAGGTCGGTTGTGGCAAACAGGTGATTCATCAGCTGTTCGATATCGACCCGGTTCGAACGTGGCACAACCACCAGACGAGTCGGACATTCATGATCGGACTCATCACGCAGGTCAGCAACCATCGGCAGCTTTTTGGCCTGCATCTGACCGGCAATCTGCTCCAAGAGCTTTGAGCCAGAAACCTGATGTGGAAGCGCCGTGATGACAATGTCACCGTTTTCTCTGTGGTAAACAGCCCTCATCCGCAGGCTGCCTTTTCCTTTACGATATGCAGCCAGAATTTCGGCAGGAGGGGTGATGATCTCTGCTTCCGTTGGAAAATCCGGCCCCTTGATAAACTGAAAAATATCTTCCAGGTTTGCATTCGGCTTTTTGAGAAGATGAACGCAGGCATTAACAACCTCTCTCAGATTGTGAGGCGGAATGTCAGTTGCCATCCCGACAGCGATGCCGGTGGTTCCATTCAACAATAGATTGGGCAGCTGGGACGGCAGAACAAGTGGTTCCTGCAGGGTTCCATCAAAATTGGGTTTCCAGCCCACCGTACCCTGTTTCAGCTCATCCAGCATGATATTGGCGTATGCTGTCAGCTTGGACTCGGTATATCGCATGGCTGCGAACGATTTGGGGTCGTCAGGGGAGCCCCAGTTTCCCTGACCATCGACTAGCGGGTAACGGTATGAAAATGGTTGCGCCATCAGTACCATCGCCTCGTAACAGGCGGAATCACCGTGGGGATGAAATTTGCCGAGAACATCGCCAACCGTACGGGCCGATTTCTTGAATTTGGCAGTTGCATTGAGCCCCAGTTCAGACATGGCGTAAATAATTCGCCGTTGAACCGGCTTCAGTCCATCACCGATATGGGGAAGTGCTCGGTCCAGAATGACATACATGGAGTACTCCAAGTATGCCCGTTCTGAGAAGTCGTAGATAGGAATCCCTTCGATTCCGTCAGAATTATGTTTTGACAGTTCAGTCATTGACCCTTTTCGTGCAAGGCGTTTTTATAATGCAGATGAATTGGATGGTGTGATATCAGCGCTCAACAAGATCGCCTTTTTCTTCAAGCCAGGCGCGACGTTCCCCGACTTTTTTCTTTCCCAGTAACAGTTCCATAGTGCTGAAGGCATCGATGGCTGAATCAAGATCTAGCCGCAGCAGCCGGCGTGTTTCAGGTGCCATGGTGGTCTCTCTTAGCTGCATGGGATTCATCTCTCCGAGTCCCTTGAACCGTTGAATATTTGCCTTCCCTTTCTTCTTCTCGGCGGTAAAACGGTCCAGTAATCCGTCTTTCTCTTCATTATCCAGGGCATAAAACACCTCCTTGCCAATATCGATCCGATAGAGAGGCGGCATGGCAATGTAGATATGTCCGGATTCCACCAGTCCGTGAAAATGCCTGAGGAAAAGGGCACAAAGCAGGGTCGCGATATGAAGTCCGTCAGAGTCGGCATCAGCCAGGATACAGATTTTATCGTATCTCAAACCTTCTATATCCCCGGTTGTCGGGTCGATACCGATTGCGACTGATATGTCATGAATTTCCTGGGATTTCAATATCGAGGCAGAGTCGAGCTCCCAGGTGTTCAGAATTTTGCCTTTTAAAGCCAGAATGGCTTGATGTTGACGGTCTCTGGCCTGTTTTGCCGAGCCCCCGGCCGAGTCTCCCTCAACCAGGAATAGTTCGCAGAGGCGGGGATCCTGGCTCACACAGTCGGCGAGCTTTCCTGGCAGAGCCGGTCCACTGGTGATTTTTTTCCGTTCAATTTTTTTACTTTCCCGTTGTCTGGTCTGGGCACTTCTAATCATCATTTCCGCAAGCTGGTTTCCAACTTCCGTATGCTCGTTCAGCCATAAGCTGAACGCATCTTTGACGATACCGATAACAAAGGGTGCACATTGACGGGACGACAACCGCTCCTTGGTTTGGCCTGAGAACTGCGGATCCCTGATCTTGACTGACAGAACGTAGTTACAGTGCTCCCAGATATCTTCCGGCGCCAGCTTAAGTCCTCTGGGCAGCAGTTTATGAAATTCGCAGAACTCCCGTATTGCCTCGGTCAAACCGGTACGGAACCCGTTTACGTGGGTGCCGCCAAGGTTTGTAGGAATCAGGTTGACATAGCTCTCACTGACAATATCCTTCTCTTCCGGCAACCAGCTGACAGCCCAGGATGTAGACTGATCATTTCCCTGAAAGTCTCCCACAAAGGGATCTGATGGTATTGTGGCATACAACCCCAACCTGTCTGATAAATAGTCTTTCAGACCATCCTGGAAAAGCCATTCATCTAAGGTATCTGTCTGGGTGTCGAAAAAGGTCACACGGAGTCCGGAGCACAGAACCGCTTTTGCCTGCAGGATCTGTCGCAGACTCTTAGACGAAAAATGCTTAGTGTCAAAGTAATCTAAATCCGGCCAGAATCGTATGGTGGTCCCAGATAGCCCCACCTTTGCAGTGCCAATGACTGACAGTTCTTCTACCTTGTCCCCATGTTCGAATACAATTTTGTAAACAGATTTATCACGGGTGATATTGATTTCCAGCCGTGAAGAGAGGGCGTTGACAACTGATACCCCAACACCGTGCAACCCACCCGAGAATTGATAATTCTTGTTTGAAAATTTTGCGCCGGCGTGCAATCGGGTCAGAATCAACTCAACTCCCGAGATATGCTCTTCAGGATGCATGTCAACCGGCATACCCCGGCCGTTATCAGCGACTTCCAGAGATCCATCAGTATGCAGGATGACATCGATTTGATCTGCGAACCCGGCAATGGCTTCGTCCACACTGTTGTCAATGACTTCTTGACCCAGATGGTTTGGACGGGTGGTATCGGTATACATACCAGGTCGCTTCTTTACCGGCTCCAGGCCGTTCAGTACTTCGATGGATTCTGCTGTGTATGCTTCACTTGACATTAATTCTTTTCCTTTTGAGTCGTACGTTCATTTCAGTGACCATATTGCCAACCGCTTTATTTATCCCAGTCGATTTTTTTTATTATGTCAATCATCACTTTGACCTGAGTATTGATGTGAAGGTACGACCCAGAGAAAGGCTTGCCTGAAGGTGCTATTTCCAGGGTAATATTACCAGGCAAATTCCAGAATTGAGTGATGCAGCACAGGAATTTCAAGCAGAGGGAGTTGCGGGAATGGGTAGCAAATTTATCAGCGGGGGCTGACTGCCAGTTCCACACAGGCAAGGTAAAACCCGGTCATTGGGTGTGACCGGGTTTGCAGAATCTATCTGATCGTTCCGGAATTGGCGTCAATTCTCATTATCCGGGGGTTTTTCCGGGGGATGTCATAAGTTAAAACAGTTTGTCCGGTTCCAATATCCATGTTCCGTTGGCCTTCAGCTACAGCTGTAACTTCAAGACGGCCAGTGCCAAAGTCGGCTTTTTTGAAGGGCTTGATGGTCGCATTGATCCGTTTGTAACCCCTGGAGTTCAGGCGAATGCTTTGCGGGAACTCTATTTTATCAGAGGGAACAGTGATCAGGACCCTCGCTGCTTTTGGCACATTCAATTTAGATTTCACGTCGATGATTTGAAGCGTGAAGCTGACGATACTTTCGTTACCTCTTGTCGGGATATTGATTTTTTTGCTGTCTGGCTTGATAAGGATCCGGTAGGGGATATCCTGAATTTTATCACGGAATGATCCCTTTTTTGTGATCCCTGCAATCATTTTCCCGGGCGGCAGTTCGATTTTCTCATCTTCGTTTTCAAGTTCTACAAGTCCAGTTGAAAGGGTAACATTGAGGGCCCCTGACTGCTGTGCGAGAGCGACGCTGGTCCCCTTTATACCGCAGGTTGCTGTTGGGGTTTTGATTACGGTTCGTTGGCGATTCTTTGAGAATTTCCCCCACAATGAACCCAGAGAGAGTTTAAAACGATTAAAAAATCCTCTATGGGTGCTGTTGCTTTCAACGGATTGTTCAATAACAAATTTAGTATTCTGATAAAGCCTGATAATGGAGCCATCGCGGAAAAGAATAGTAGCCTTCGAGTTTTTCTCGGTTGTGATAACATCCCCGTCATTCAGAACCAGTCCCTTTCGACCGCTGATCTGTCGATTGAGTCGACTGACCTTAACATCACCAATCGAAGCTTTTATACTGGCAACAGCATTAATAGCATACAGCGATTGGGGGAGGACCAGCAGCAAAGCTGCAATGAACGCGAAACAGGATTTTTTCATCGGATAGCCCTGATTTTTATTTTAAAGTCAATGCGATGCATATCAGTATGATTTTATGAAATATTCATGGTAGACGGAGTATAACAGGAATATTTGAATTTGCAAATCGCCGGTATTGAAATGCTTGCCAAACCGGGTAAAATCAGATCAAAACATAATTGAGCCAGGTGGCTAAATCGGTCTGCGCTATTGCTTGCTTGCGCCTGTAATGCTATGTAAAATATTCGATACAGGGGATCTGAAAGAGGTGTAGCTGAATTAAGGGGGAATATTGATCCGGTTTTCGATTGCTATGTTGCACAATACCATATTTCACAACAAAATCGGACAGTCGAATCAGCGAAAGTGCTTTCGGTCTGTTCCAATAAAGCAAGCAGTTGTCATATTCCTGTTGCTTGTTGTCATTGATGGCTATCTCTTCGCTCAGGTTCCACATAAGGTTTATAATTTCAATATCCATGGGTTACAACTCAATATGGAGTTGGATAAGGTTATAAAACTGTATAATATAAATAATATAAGTACCAACATAGATGCTCGGGGGCATATTACCGGGTATGAAGTCAGGGAGCGGATCATTCGGCAGAAGACGATGATTGTCTTGAATTTTACCGGTGAAAAAAAGCTCTATCGGATTCACCACAGCAAAATATATGAAAAACTCAAGTATCATTCAAAAGATTTGTACGGTCTACTGGTGACCAAATACGGCAGACCCTGGAGTGACAATTTCAGTGCTGAAACCCAGAAAAACAATAATATATCTGCTTGCTGGGGAAGTTCCTGCAAGAAATTTCCAAGAGTGACGCCGACCCTAACAGCGCAGATATATCATGCGAGTGGGCGGCTGAAATTGATGCTTTCAGACAATCGGATATTCAATAGAGACTGGAAAGTATATAAACAGAAACTGGCCGGAGAAGGGAAGAGTAAAAAGACGGCTAATTCGGTTAAGGGAAAGAATGACAGTGAATGATAACCATTCAGCAGGAAGGGTGAAAGGAGCCCTTAAGAAAAAGCTGTTTTTTGGCTTTTACATAGCGATTTTTCTTCTCAGTGGTGGCCAACTGAATTGTGCTGAGCAGGATGTCATAGATGAAAATAATGAGTTTGGAGGGCGGACCTTTGAAATATCAAATCAGGATGGTTCATTTGTCCGGCTCTTCTATGATGATGACGAAATAAAGATCAAGGAGGAAACCATATTCAGTATCGATTATCCGGTGGAGAACGGGTTGGATAAAGTCGTTTCCTATTTTGCCTTCGATAAAAAGGTAAGAGAGGAGAAGATATATTCCAACAGGGTATCAGAAAACACCTTGATTAAAAGGAGCATTGATCACTACGACCGTTTTGCCGATCCAAACGACAAGGCTGCCATTATTAAAACGGAAAACCATTTTCTCGATACTTATAATGGTTATAATGTTGTCTATCGGGAAAATGGATTGAAAAAGAAGATTGAGTGGTACTATCCCCTGAATGTCGACGGGATCAAAAAAAATGTGATCTACTTTGATGATAAGGAGATGGGTATACGGGTAGAATCCTTTTTTACAGAAAAAACCCAGCGGGAAAAAGGTTATTTAAAACGAATCTATTTCAACGAATACAGCTCGAACAAATATTTTCGGAAAGTCAGACAGGAGGTGTATTATACGGAAGAATTCATAGAACAAAATGGTGGGATGGCAAAACAGATCGATGTGTTTCATTACTCTTCCGGAAATCAGGTCAGGATCGAAACCAACCACTTTGATAAAAAGGGGATGAAAATAATTGGAAAGATGAATTAATTTATAACCAGGACTGAGGGCGGAGGTATCCGGATTTCAACAGTGGGACTGGTATGCTTCTTGAATTATTTGTAGTAGAATTGTATCCTGAATTGATTCATCAGCTAACAGAACAGGTATTATGACAAAAAAAACCGTTTGGCTCCTTTGTTTCCTATTTATAGGTATTTCAGCTGAAGCCGGAGATAACCGCCATGTGGATGGATTCCTGAAACCGCAGGTCTGTCTTGAGAGTAATATTCGCTGTATTTTAAAGAAACAGGGAAGTACCCGGTATTGGTGCCTTAAGTCCAATCATCAAAGGAACCTTGATGCCCGCCGCACAACTTCGCCGATTAAAAAAACCCGGCTCGAGAATCTTGGCCATTGTGCTCAGATTATCCCAGTTCGAGAAGAGATTGAGAAGTAAAGGCCCGGATATCTGGGGCCTGCCTGATGGCGGGACTCTCAGCGACTGACCCTGATAAGGTTTTCTATCCACAACGCCCGTAACCCCCATTGCTATGTCCCATGTCATATAGACCTGAACGAATTTATATCGATTCTCAGGTATCCTCTACAGCCTTTTGCAACAAAATTCTGCAGAAGTTTCCCGATGTCGAGCAGGTGATTGTCAACGCTTCTGATGAGATTCGGGAATTATCAGATCCGGATTTTTCCATTACCAGAGGAAAGCGGGTCCTGTATCTCAAGCGATACCAGGGGAGCGCTTTTAAACTCTGTCCCGGCTTTTCTGAGGATGTACTCTGCTGCAACTACTATGTCATCGATCTCATTGAAAATTGCCCCCTTGAGTGCACCTACTGTATCCTGCAGGCGTTTTTAAACAAGCCGTTTATTATTTTTCATCTCAATGTTGAAGAGATTATTGAGGAGGCGATCGCCTTTATCAAAAAAAGTCCGGAAAGACCTTTCAGGGTGGGAACAGGTGAACATTCAGATAGCCTGGCCCTGGACCATGTGTTTGGGGTAAATCCTTATCTGGTGGAGACATTTGCCGGGGTTCCTAATGCGACTCTTGAGCTGAAGACAAAGACCGACCTGGTTGAGCCGTTGATCGGATTGAATCACAGAGGCAGAACGGTCATTGCCTGGTCTTTGAATCCGGTGGAGGTTATTACTCAAAACGAATTGAAAACAGCCTCACTCGAAAATCGATTGAAGGCGGCAAAACGGATGGTATCAGAGGGGTATCAGGTAGCGTTCCATTTCGATCCCATTATCTACTATCCCGATTGGCGAACAGGGTACAAGCAGACAGTTGAGATGATGTTAGACTATATACCGGCCCGGCATATTGCCTGGATCAGCCTGGGAACGCTCCGATACATACCGGCTCTGAAGCAGATTGCTGAAGAGCGGTTTCCCAATCTCTCCATTTTCTGTAATGAGTTTATCGCTGCGAGTGATGGGAAGATGCGTTACTTAAAGAAAATTCGCAAACAACTGTTGCAGACAATCTCCGAATTGATCAGAAAAGGGGGACCCGATATTCCCCTGTATCTGTGTATGGAAAAACATGGGGTTTGGGAGGATGTGATGACAGTTCATCCCCCTGATTCAGAAGCGCTGGAGCTCTATCTGAAGAAAAATGTTTGACAGGGGATAGATCAACAGGTTAGTCAACACGCTGTTTCTTGACCCAGATATCAATGGGTGGCCAGACCTTTTCGATATTTATCTCCGGTCGGATTCTCAGTGTCGGAGACTCAACCTTATATTCGCCTGGTATTAACCCTTCTAGATCAATAAACGCCTGAACGTCCTTCTTGTTGAGCTTTTCCATCAGTGACCGGGGGCCGCGGAGCAGGACATTGAAATGCCTCGGATTGATACGTGTGACATAGGTCTGATTGACGATACCGATGGGGATATTTAAAAAGCGAATGTCCATGGGTTCACTGCCAATTCGGATCTTTGCAGTATAATACTCCTGCTTCGGCTCAATAACCGATACCCCTTTGGGCAGGGAGACCTGCACCAGCAACTCGATGTGGCTGTCTACGTTTTCGATGTTGATTGTTTTTGTTTCGAGCTGCACTATCTTACCCACCGCTGTTTTCGGCCCGCTGATGGTTACGGCCTCAGGCTCCATTGTCACCTTTTCCAGGACGTAGCCTTTTGACACCTCCCCTACAAAAACGGGTTTAATCGGGACGGTCTTTTCGACAATCTCCTCAAAAACCAAATCCGTGGAGCTGGGGGATACCTGGGTGATCTGAACATTAATGGTATCCTGAACCTCGACGATACTGCGGTTCAGCTCAAAGGACAGCTTCCCGGGGGTTGCATCTTCCAGATCGATAACAGCCTGAAACAGACTTGGATGAGCCTTCTGAATTTCGTTGCTTGGAATTTCCACAGATACAGTCACTGACTGTAGAGGATCCGAGATAATTACCAGGTTCTTTGGCAGATTGACATAGGAGACCGGGACGAAGAACTGAATTTCAGTCAGGTCTTTCTTGTCAGGGGCGGGCGCAAATATCCAGATGGTTATGGCAAAACCAAGCGCAAGAAGTTTTTGCAGCGGATTGTTAAAAAACAGTTTATATATGACTGATTTCATGCCCCAGTTGATTATTTGGATTTGGCAAAGACATCTTTGAGCTTGGATTTTACCTGATAATTAGCACTTTGAGTGATCAGCTCGCTATTGTGGGCCATGCTGATCTCCCCGGTTTCTTCACTGACGGTCAAGATAACCGCATCCGACTCTTCACTCAGTCCGAGAGCAGCGCGATGCCGTGTTCCCAGGTTTTTGGTGATATCAATCTCTTTCGATAGGGGCAGGATGCATCCAGCATAAGCGATCAGACCATCCCTACTGATAACCACGGCCCCGTCGTGAAGCGGCGAGTGTGGATTAAAAATGGATACCAGCAACTGCCTTGAGAACTGGGCACTTAATTTGGTAGAGCCGCTATAGTAGTCGCCAAGCCCCATCTCATTTTCCAGCACGATGAGGGCTCCTATCCGCTGATTTGAAAAATGCTCGCAGACAGTGTAAATGCTTTCCAGGATGTTGGATGACTCTCCCAGATGTGAATCGTGAAAGACCGTTGTTGCCCCCATCTGAGCGAGTGCCATTTTAATGTCAGATTGAAAGAGGACGATGAAGACGATGACAATGGAATTGAATATATTTCGGAGAACCCAGGTACTCCCGATCAGGTTGAAAATATCGGCGAAATAAAAGAATATCGCCACAAGCAGAAAACCTGAAATAATCTGGATAGTACGGGTTCCCCGCAGCATCAGGAGAATTCTGTAAATAATAACCGTAAGAATGGCAATATCGATGATATCTTGCCAGCGGAAATTAACTAAAAAGTCGAAGTTAAATGGCATTATTTCAATAAGTTAAATAAGGATCGCGTGTGAGGTCTACCCTGTTCTCTCTTCTTTTTTAAAATGCTTGCCTCTTTTAGTCCTGGAGATCAGCCGTGTGGCATCTTGCTATCTCAAGGGTGTCCCTTGCTTGCTCAACTGAGTGGACGCGGAACACTGAAGCCCCCTGCACCCATCCCAATGCCTGACTTGCCATGGTACCATGGAGGCGCTCCTCAGGGTCCCTTTTCAGGATTTTTCCGATAAAGGATTTATTTGATGTTCCCAATAACAGCAAACAGCCCAGATTGGAAAAAGCGGGCAGCAGGCGTAAAATATCCATGTTGTTCAGAACAGTTTTACCAAATCCGATACCGGGGTCAAGCAGAATCCGGTCTTTTTCTAATCCAGCCTCTTCACATAACTGGAGTTTTGTCCGGAAAAACTGGTGGATCTCGCCAATGATGTCGCCATATCGGGGGGCCCGCTGCATATTTTCAGGGGTTCCCTGGATGTGCATCAAACAATAGCCAGCGTCGTGTTTGCGAACAATCTGCAGCATCTCAAGACCGGCAGCCAGACCTGAAATATCATTGACCATATCTGCTCCTGCCGAGAGCGCCGCATCTGCGACAACCGGTTTGACTGTGTCGATGGAGATGGGGATATGAAACCGTTTCCGGATTTGGGATATTACTTTAAGGACCCGGTTCATCTCCTCTTCCTCAGAAACAGCGAGTGCTCCCGGTCTCGATGACTCACCTCCGATATCGATAATATCAGCCCCTGCCTGGATCAGTCTATCCGCAATGGTGCCATAGTCATCCCGCTGATAATACTGACCACCATCAAAAAAGGAGTCTGGTGTGATATTGAGGATGCCCATGATACGGGGGCGATCGTTCCGCCAGGTCTGGTCGCGAATTCTGAAACAAGGCTCTGGCAGTCTCTCCAGCAGGAGTTCAATGTCCTGAAGCCATCGCTGCCCGTCGGCCGCTGAAAAAAAGCCTATGATGCGGCTGAACGAAAGCAGGTTGGCGGCAATCAAAAAAACGCTTTGCTTGTCAGGCGTTTGTACAATCTGACAGAGATCTGGGAAGACTTCGGCAGCTGAGACATACGCTGCCGGGGGCAACTCTTTGAAGTACCGGATGAAGACCGTTAAAGGTGCATGTCCCTCGCTTTCCGGTTGCCATCCAAATGTCCGCTGGAGATATGAACGAGCGATATTAGCAGAAATCGGGTTTATCAGGAATTGGGAACCTGAAGGGATCATACATTGGCACTTTCTTGGGATCCACTTTTACTTAAGATCTTGAGAATGTCTTCACCGTTGATCGTTTCCAGTTCGATCAGTTCTTGTGAAATTGCATGCAAAGAGTCTAAATTATCTGTCAGTATTTTTACCGCTTCGCGATAGGCGTTGTTTACGATCTCGTTGACTTCTCGATCAATTGCGTTGGCTGATCTCTGGCTGATGCTTTTTTTCCGCATGATATCCCGGCCGAGAAAAACCTCTCCCTGGTTGGCTGCCATGTGAACAGGACCTACAGCTTTACTCATGCCCCAGTTACAAACCATGCGGTTAGCGAAAGCTGCGGCACGCTCCAGGTCGTTGCTGGCCCCAGTCGTAAAATGATTGAACGCGATCTCCTCTGCGGCACGTCCCCCCATCATCATGATCAGCATGCCTCTTAATTGGGATTCCCTTTGCGAATATTTGTCATCGACTGGTAACAACATTGTCAAGCCCAGAGCACGGCCACGTGGAATAATCGTCACTTTATGAACCGGATCGACTTCGTCCAGCAGGGCTGCGATGATCGCATGGCCAGCTTCATGATAGGCTGTTGTTTTTTTCTCATCTTCCGGGACGACCAAGGAGCGCCTCTCTTTCCCCATCATGATTTTGTCTCTGGCCGCTTCAAAGTCTTCCATTTCGATGGTCGACTTGTTCAGCCTGGCTGCGATCAAAGCGCTCTCATTTGCGAGGTTGGCCAGATCTGCTCCGGTAAAACCGGGTGTGGCCTGGGCAATAACTCTCAGTTCTACGTTTTCTGAAAGCATCAACTCCTTCGTATGAATGACCAGAATTTTCTGCCGACCGTTCATATCTGGTCTGGGGACAACTACTTGACGGTCAAATCTCCCCGGGCGAGTTAGAGCAGAGTCCAGTACGTCAGGACGGTTGGTTGCCGCAATTACAATGACACCCTCGTTTCCGTTGAACCCGTCCATTTCAACCAGGAGCTGGTTCAAGGTCTGCTCTCTCTCATCATTGCCGCCTCCAAGGCCGGCCCCGCGGTGTCTACCAACAGCATCAATTTCATCAATAAAGACGATTCCAGGTGCATTTTCCCTTGCCTGAGCAAACAGGTCACGCACCCTGCTGGCGCCTACCCCGACGAACATTTCCACAAAGTCGGAGCCGCTGATATTGAAAAATGCTACCTGAGCTTCTCCGGCAATGGCTTTTGCAAGAAGTGTTTTACCGGTTCCGGGTTCTCCTACCAGCAACACTCCCATGGGGATTTTGCCCCCGAGTTTTTCGAATTTGCTGGGGTCCTTTAAGAATTCGACAATTTCATCCAGCTCCGCCTTTGATTCATCTATTCCAGCAACATCCTCAAAGGTATATTTTTTGGCGTCCTCATCGACCTTGTGGTGCTGGGACTTACCAAATCCCATGATCTTGTTTCCGCCTTGCATTTGTTTCATAAAGAATACCCAGACCCCAATGATCAGGATAATGGGCAGCCAGGAACTGAGAATGGCGAAAAAGAGGTTATCGGAACCATCCGATTCAAATCGGAAATGAACTCCTCTTTTGTACAATTCGCGGGGAAGCTCATGATAGTACTTCGGAGTATAGGAAACGAGCAGATCCTGACCTGAGGTGTGTCCATTTAATTGTGTCCCCTTGATCACAACCTCACTCATTTGTCCACTTTCAACGATATCCATAAACTGCGAAAAAGTGACTTCACGTCCTTTTTGGTTTTTCGCTGAGAATGTGAAAAGAATCATAACTCCCAGGGCTATGGATATCAGTAAAAATAGATTTTTTGGAACCTTATTCATCAATGACTCTTTTATGACAGAATTGATATGATTTATGCACCGACAGTGAAAAGAGAAGGCCGGCCATCTGAACAGTTTTTTTTTAGTCTGCTATAATTATGATTCTAGAGGGATTTTAGATCTTTTCCAAGTAATATCTGGATAGTACTAGAATTGAGGGCTGTATGAAACAGGAACGCTTATTCTGTCTATCGTGAGCGGGCTATTTTTGAAGTCAAGATGCGGTTGCGGTAAAATACCAGGTAAACAGTCCAGCAATCCAGCAATCATGGAGTTTAAACCAATAAATGTGTGGAACAACTATGGATATCAGTCAGAGACTATTTCGGTTGATGAGGTCTATTACAGAGGATAAATTTGAATCGATTGGCCGATTTATTGACGATGGAACCGACTTTCTGGATGAACGGCTGAAGGCTTGGGAATCAGAGTATGAGGTTAACAGGGAAGAACCGAATACCCATCACAGACAGCATGAACAGCAACATCAAGACCGCCCGGAACCTACTCCCTTCAATCAACAACTCAGAGAGGATCTACAATTGTTTGGTTTAACTCCCCCATCAAGTCTGGCGGCAGTTAGACAGATCAGAAACAGTGAGCTAAAGAAATTTCATCCGGATAAGTACCTTGATCAACCTGATAAACTAGAGACAGCGAAGCAAATTGTACAAATATATAATATTACGTATGACCGACTAAAAAAACACTACGACACAAACGCATTATAACTCGAGATCTAATCTGTCAGGGGGGCGATGGACTACAGGAGGGAAATGCAAGCGGGACTGAGGTCCCGCTTGCATTTTAGTGGGAAAACCTGATTACTTGACTTCTGCAGTTGCGCCAGCTTCTCCAAGCTTCTTGGCGACTTCAGCAGCCTCATCCTTGGTGACACCTTCCTTCACCTTGCAATCAGCACCAGCAGACTCGACCAGTTCTTTCGCTTCTTTCAGACCCAGACCTGTAATCGCTCGGACTTCCTTAATCACGTTAATCTTCTTTTCGCCAAAAGAGGTCATCACAACGTCGAACTCAGTTTGCTCTTCTGCAGCTTCCACAGCAGCACCACCGCCTGCGGCAGGAGCAGCGGCAACAGCAGCAGCTGCGCTAACGCCAAACTTCTCTTCAAGTTCCTTTACCATGTTTGACAGGTCAAGAACTGACATGTTTGAAATAAATTCAATTACTTGTTCTTTTGTAATATCAGACATTTTTTCTCCGTATGGTTAATGTTCTATTCCTTTGAGTCAGCAATGGATGACAATGCGCGTACAAAGCTGCTTGGTACTTCGTTAAGGACACGTACAAAATTGGTGACGGGGGCGTTCATGAGGAAAAGGAGCTTGACCAGCAATTCTTCCTTACTCGGCAGATTGCCCAGGTCCTTAACGGCTCCGGCATCCAGAATTTCACCCTTTCCACTAGAAACCAGAACCCCGGCTACCAGCTTGAGATTGTCATTCTTCTTGATCTCTTCGGTAATAATCTTAGCAGGCGCTGCGGGATCCTCAACACTGTAAACCAAGGCTCTTGTCTCCTTGAAATACTCACCGAGTCCCTCGAAAGGGGTCCCCTCAACAGCCAGTTTTGCCAGCGTGTTTTTAACTACCCGCATACGGCTGCTTTTGCCGTAAAGCGTCTTTCTAAGATTCGTCAGTTCTTCAACCGTTGAGCCCTTGTAGTCGACCAACACGCCTGTAACTGCAGATGAAAAAATCTCATTGAATTCTTTCACCAGAGTCTCTTTTGTGGCTTTATCCATGTAATTCTCCAATGTTCCAGCAGTTATTACAAAATAATCGCTGTGTTGCGTAAAACGCAGTAAATGTCTGCCAGCACCAAATTCCGTGGAAAATGATGCGGGTATGAGACGCAAATAATCACCTGGAGATGGTGACTAATTGCTTCTTATCCTGCCGGTATGACACAGACAATGAAACAGACCCGATGACCAGGGTCTCTAACTATAAAAAACCGTTAAGTTTGAACGAAGATACGGAGAGTAACTAGCGTAGGCTCTTACCGATATTATCTCAGCGGGAATTTTTAAGCCAGGCGGCTCCAGCTATCTTCGACAAATGACGGGTTTGATATTCAGATTCGACTTATTTCGGGTTTTCCCCTTGTATTATCCCTTATGCTTTAAAAAAGCCGGGATCAACTTTTACCCCAGGGCCCTGAGTTGTTGAGATGGCAATGTTGCGAATGTAGGTTCCTTTCGCTGTTGCCGGCTTCAACTTGATCAGGCTTTCATAAAAAGCTCTAATATTTTCGGACAGTGCTTCTTCTGAGAATGATGCTAGTCCCGCCATGGCGTGGATGTTTGCGCCCTTGTCAGTTTTGAACTGCACCTGGCCCTGCTTGATTAACTTGACAGTCTCGCCGACTGCCTGGGTAACGGTTCCAACCTTCGGGTTCGGCATCAGGCCTCTGGGCCCCAAGATTTTTCCGATTTTACCGACCACAGCCATCATGTCAGGAGATGCGATGACTCGATCAAACTCCAACCATCCACCTTTGATTTTTTCGACCAGGTCGTCGCCACCTGCGAAATCAGCACCTGCATCCAGGGCCTCTTTCTCCTTGTCACCTTTGGCGAATACGAGAACGCGAACAACTTTACCTGTGCCATTTGGCAAGCTGCAGCTGCCCCTTACGTTCTGGTCTGACTTACGGGGGTCAATTCCCAAGCGGAAAACGATGTCTACCCGCTCGTCAAATTTTGCCTTGGCATGTTTTTTAATCAATTGAATGGCTTCGTTCAGATCGTATCTTTTATCTCGATCGATCTCTTTTTTCCATTCCTTTTTTCTTTTAAAGTCGGTTGCCATGCTATTACCTAATATGTCTGTCAGTTTTTCTGATCTCTCAGTTAGTTAGTTCAGGATCTGCGGACTGCTTAAACTTCTATCCCCATACTTTTTGCTGTGCCTCGAATTAATTCCTTGGCAGCTTCAATATCGTAGCAATTAAGGTCCGGCATCTTTATTTTCGCAATCTCTTCAAGTTGTGCCTCGGTGACCTTTCCGACCTTGATACGGTTGGGTTCTGCAGACGCCTTTTGAAGTCCCAGCGCTTTTTTCAGCAAAATGGACGCCGGCGGCGTCTTGGTGATGAAGCTGAATGACCGGTCCGCATATACAGTGATGACAACCGGAATAATCAGGCCTTCATCCTTTTGCGTTTTGGAGTTGAAGCTTTTGCAGAATTCCATGATGTTGACACCATGCTGCCCGAGTGCGGGTCCGATGGGGGGAGCTGGATTGGCTTTGCCAGCAGGAACCTGCAATTTGATGAACGCCATTACTTTTTTTGCCATTACTTTACTCTAAGCCTCTTTAAATAAAAACTGCTAGTTTCTTCTCTCTGACGACTACCTTTTGCCAGTATCAGGTCGCCAGTCTGACCTTATCAAAATCAAGCTCCAGTGGAGTCGCCCTGCCGAAAATACTGACCAGTACGATCAGTTTATTGTGCTCTCGGTCAACGGTGTCGATGACACCATTAAACTCGGCAAAGGGACCTTCAATAACCACAACATTCTGACCCGCTGAAAAGGTTGAATCGATTTCAGCTTGCTTAACACCACTCTGAATCTGATCTCTGATGTCGGCTAATTCCCTTTCCGGTACCGGAAGCGGGCTTTTCGGGTCGCCACCTATGAAACCTGAAACACGGGGAATGTCGCACAGCAGATGCCATAGATCATCAGTCAGGTTCATCTTAATCAGAATATAACCTGGAAAATAAGTCACGTGACTTGTCCGCGGCTTTCCCTTCTTTTTGGTGGTGACCTCTTCGGACGGGATAAATATCTCTTCGACCAGGGGTTCCATCTTTCGGGCTTTAAGCTGTTTTTCGATCAGAAGTTTGACCTTCTGCTCGAATCCGGCATAAGCCTGAAGGATATACCACTTGTTTTCATCCGTCATGTTGGTCCTATCCGATGATCATTTTAACCAGACCTGATAATCCAAAATCAACCATCCCCAGAAAGACGCCTGTAATTGCCACTACGACCAAAACAACGCCGGTCTGCTTCAATGTCTGCTCTCTGGATGGCCATGTAACTTTTTTGAACTCGGCCCTAACTTCCGTGAGAAACTTCCTGAATCTTTTAAACATTTACAGTGTATGGGCAAATAGTGTTGAGACAGTATAACTTTAGAAACAGAATGGCAGGCCAGGAGGGATTCGAACCCACAACCACCGGTTTTGGAGACCGATGCTCTACCAATTGGAGCTACTGGCCTACTCTTATTTAACTTCTTTATGTACGGTATGTTTGCGGTCGAACCGGCAGTATTTCTTGATTTCCATCTTTGCCGGTTTCAATTTTTTGTTGCGCGTTGTGCTGTAATTCTTCCGCTTACATTCGGTACATTGTAGCTGAATGATATCTCTCATTTTTTTTTATATATATGCTCTGTGGAGCCCGGGAGCAGGATTGAACTGCCGACCTCTTCCTTACCAAGGAAACGCTCTACCACTGAGCTACCCGGGCTCTTGGCAGCTTTGCGCAATTGCTGGTGGGGAGAGGAGGATTCGAACCTCCGAAGGCTGAGCCGACAGATTTACAGTCTGTTCCCTTTGGCCACTCGGGAATCTCCCCGTCAATTAAACTGGTGCTGGCTGGAGGATTCGAACTCCCGACCTGCTGATTACAAATCAGCTGCTCTACCAACTGAGCTAAGCCAGCCTTTTTTTTTAACGTAAAAGTACCAATCTAGGGTAGACCTCTAATATTGTCAATATAAATTATTCAAATTAGTGATTAGCAAAACGGAAAAACCCCAATATGACAAGGAAGTATTCGAAATTCGACTTATTTGTCTCCTCAAATTCATACAACATTGCTTGATATGCAACCTTAATCACCCAGCTGAAAAATGGGGGTGTTGGACAGGGGGCCTGACATGCAGTAGCATGAAATCAGTACGCAACGGATGTCGGTTGTTCCTGGCTTAAGACCCGCCATTGTTACCAAAACCGTTAGTTAATAGCAACGACTTCAATTCACGCAGGTTAATATGTCCAGTGACCAACCAGAATCATCCTCCGGCTTTAAATCAGGGTTTGTTACGCTTCTGGGCAAACCGAACGTGGGCAAATCCACTCTGCTGAATCGTCTGATCGGGCAGCATATTTCAATTACCGCAGACAAGCCTCAGACGACCCGTAATCGAATCCGAGGGATTGTGTCAGACGATGCCTATCAGGCAGTGATACTGGACACCCCAGGCGTCCATTTGCCACAAAACGAACTTCACAGGCGTATTGTCAGCTATGCGGTTCAATCGATTCGTGACTCAGACCTGGTGTTTTTTCTAACCGAGCCGCTTGCTATCAGACAGCATTCCATATCCAGCGATGACGCTCTGGTTCTGGAGCACCTCTCTACCTATTCAGCCAATGTTATCCTGATCCTCAACAAGATAGACCTCTGTAGGCACGAGGAGATTCTGAAATCGATAGCCTTGCTGAACGAGGCGTTTCAATTCACTGAAACCGTTCCTGTCAGCGCCTTAAAGGGTACCGGTGTGGATATACTGAAGGGCTTTTTCACCAAGTACCTACCTGAGGGGGTCCCTTATTTTCCGATTGGCCAGATGACTGATACACCAGAAAGGGAGATTGTGGCGGAACTTGTTAGGGAGCAGTTAATGAGATTATGCTTTCATGAGATTCCTTACGGGGTTGCTGTATTTGTGGATGCATTCAAGGAAGAGAACAAAATGATCAGGATTTTTGCGACTATTTACGTGGAGAGGGCAGCACACAAGAAGATAATTATTGGGAAGAACGGTGCTATGCTGAAGAGGGTTGGAACAAATGCCCGTGTCAAAATTGAACACCTCCTGGGGATCAAGGTATTCCTCTCACTGCATGTTAAAACAGCAAAAAACTGGGTGAATAACCCCAGTAGGCTTTCTGAATTTGGATACAGTAAGCAATGAGAAATATTACCGAGGCCCTATTCCTCGGCCTGTTTTCTAACACACTGACCAATAGATCTGGGTTGGCAGATCGACCCATCCTTCCACTGTGCACCTGAAAAATCGGCTCCGGCAATTTTTGCTCCATCCAGATTTGCCCCTTTGAGCGTTGCCCTGATAAAGGTGACGCCGATCAGATTTGCTCCCGCAAGGTTAGCCCCTGTCAAGTTCATGTTAGATAATTTTGCGTTGACGAGATAGCAGCCGGGGCAACTGTTAGTATTGACCAGGCGGTAAGCATTTTTCTTGACGTTAAACTTTTCAAGTGCCTTTAGTCGACTGCTACTATCGTAAGCACTAAGAAAGTTTGTTCCGATGCTGCCGACTGTGATCAGCAGGAATAAGAGAAGTGATTTTTTTGTCATAGGGATATCTCCTCAAACGGTAAGTGGGGTAGCTCGCTCACTTAGTTTTACTGCATCTGATTAATAATGCCCTCAAGCATGGATGCATTGATTCTTTTTTCGTAGTTCTTATCTTTTTCTTTTCCTGATTGAATGATTCGGTTTTTGGGCAATGGGTTGAGTTTTTTATTCAATTCAACAATTGCTCGAATGGCATCGGGTTTCAGGTTTTTCTTCTGTGTTGATTGAGAAGATGCAATTTTCAGGCACAACAGGTTATGAATGCTCTGGCTGTCCAGACTCATTTCCAGCAGGTCGCCGACGACAATGGTCCGGGATTGAAAGATCACCTTGCTGTTGAATATGCCAGGGCTATCTTGTTCGATTGCATTTTTTAAACCGCCAACGGCATTTTCCATAGTCGCTTGTTCATCTTCGCTCAAGGACAGTTTGATGCCGCTCATGTCACCACTTTTTTCCAACGCTTGAATGATCAGAAGCTTTTGCGGGGGAGTTAGTTCCATTATGTCGAACAGGTTCTTATATAGGGTTCCCATATCCGTTGAGTAGTTTGACTCGATCTCTCCTGCGATGAACTCCGGAAAGTTGGTCACAAATTCTCCACTCGGCTCAATATCCGTAATCGTCTGCATGATGTACTTGGCAGAAATGGCGAGATTCAATGTTTTCTCTTTCGTCACCTCATTAAACAGAACATTGAGTCTTTCCTTCTGCTGGCTCAGTTCGTTCTTTGACGTTTGACGAATGCTCTTGATCTTGTCTTCCAGTTTTTGTTTGAAGGTCTCTATGTCTTTGGTAACGGCGTCGACTGTTTCCTGCTGCTTCATCCGCTTGTATTTCCCAAGTTTTTTCTCCATGTCTCGGAGTTTTTTACCAGCCATTTTGCGAATCTCTTCGACCCGCTTCACTTCCAGTTCATATTCGGATTTAATACGCTGTTTAAACCGTTCAAGGATCTGGTATTTCGCCTGTCTCTTATTTGTAGCATACGCAACCAGGGACCGCATCAACTGCATGAGGGCGAACTGTCTTGTGGGCAGTTCGATGATCCTGTCCATCTCTTCATTAAAGGTCTCTGCCTGCTCGAACTGGGGATCATCTTCCTCAAGAGTGATGATGGGACGACCAATGGCCAGTATATATTGCTGCAAAAACTCTCCCCATTTCGAGTCTGCTTTCGGGGGACCCTCCAAGTCAAAGCTGATTTTCAACTTGTCGAGCAACTGCAGGTTATAGCAGTAGCTTTCATAGATCCCCTCCTTGGTTTTCAACTTTTTCTTGAGGGGCTCCTGAAGCTTTTTCTCGACATGCTCCAGATATGGCACCCGAAAGGCTTTTCTGGAGCGATCGGTCTCGAAAGAACCCAGAAAAACGACACGGTTTTCAGCAGCTTTGGAAAGAGCGGGCTCAAAAATATTGGTGATATACTGAATGGCGCCAAAGGAGGAAGTTGAGGTGATCAAGGTTAAATAGTATCGAACCAGAAAGACCTCAATGGCTTGGTAGATAAAGTCGTACCAGTACAGGGTCTGGATCTGTGACTCGAAACTCTCCACACTCATGGCATCGTCAAAGGAATCAGCGTCAGTGGCGACGTCCTTTGAGAGAGACGCCTTGCCGAATTTGAAGGGGATGTAGATATCACTCAACGTCTGCAGATCTGCTTTAAGAGGTTCAAAAGCAGCAACGATATCCTGGTGGTTTGATTCCTTGTTAATGTTTCGCAGGTAAAGTGTCAGCTTTCGGGTGTCCCAGTTGTTAGGAATTGCGTAATAGGCTGCTACTTTGAAATAGAGTTTTGCGATGAGTCCTTCGGTGTGTCTCTGGGTAGCCGTTCCCTTATCTCGAATTTTTTGAGCGGGTGTCAAAAATTTAAGGGGCGTCCACGAAATAATGATGGCATCAAATTCAGATGTCAGAGCTGGCAGGTCCTCTCCTTCTTCTGCCTCGGGTAATTCAGGTATACCTTCTTTAATCCCCGCATACTTTTTTAACTCTTTGGCGCACTCCTGGTATGCAAATCGGTAGAGCTTCTTGGTGTTCTTGGTGGTGAATCTCAATGCCGAACGGGTGGCTTTCATCTGCTCCATAAGGGAGGCTTCTTTGAAAAGCCTCAGCCCTTTGTCACCCTCTTTAATTTTCCGGTAATACATCCACTTAGCCCCCAGCATTTGGTGAGCTATCAACTTCAGCAGATACATCTGGTCTTCGGGAGACTGATTTTTCAGATCTTTTATAGAGCTAGACGTGTTCAACATTGTTAATTGGTTGCTATTGTTTTCGAGCCAACTGCCGATACCTGGGTTATCTGTCACCCGGATTGATCAGCCCTGACTTGGAATTATTTAACGTGGGTTCCTTTATAGTCGAGCTTTCAGTTTTTTGAGATTTATTTACAGAGTACAGAACGGGTCTGGTAAACGCTGGAATTGCCATGTCGATGACAGATAGGAAGGAATACTGCCAGTATCTTTCCGATTATCTGTATAACGGTTGCGGTGGCATTTGCCTATCCTGCGCGCAGATGGACTGGTCCGCTCTATAACTCGTTGGATCTATGACGTTATCATTTTAAGTGATAAAAGTCTAAATCGATACAATGACATCTGGAGTACACTTATTTTCTGTACTATGTTTATATTATTCAATAATTATGATCATTTATCAAGTTAATATTCAATAATAGCGATCAAAGAATAAAAAAAGTTTATTCCTCATTCGCTCCCTCGTGTGCTCTGAAAGATGCACTCTGGCCTGCATATTATAGGGCATCGATCATACCTTTTCGGGCAACAGTTTTTGAACTCATGGATACCTGAAAGAATCTAATGAATCAACCTGAATTTGTCCTGAACAAATGATATCCCGTGATATTGGTGGAGAAAACTGGGAAATTATCAAACAAACCGACCTGTTTTGAGTCGGTGTAGAAGCGCCTGATACCTGCTGAAAGCTTGTTTGCGCTGCAAGCATGTAATAAAATGATCAACTGTTGCTGCTTTTCTGATGATCGGGTGTCAATGGAGAGCAACTGAACCCTTTAAGTCTCTGATTTGCAACCATCCCCCTTTTTTATCACAATGTTGCGAAAAGAAGGGTGTCAGGCAGGGGAAAGTCTCATGAATTGGTATGGTTAATGCTTTGAAATAATGGAGCGAGGTCCGGGGTATTTCGGACAGCGGGAGCAGTAATCCCGTTTCGGAGACTGGTTTCATTAAAATCAGTCGGAAGCCAGTGTCACATATTTTGAATGATGCCACGATTAACACGGCTCAATATCAGCGAATCTAATATGACCTCATCGGATTTAAAAAGTAGAATCTCAAAGGCGATCAAACAGTCCCAGGAAATGGATAGGGTATGTCACTTGGCTGTTTCGGGAGCTGGTAAATTCCGTATTGACGGGAATTATATTATCCTGATTAAGGAAGACGGTACTTACCACAGGGTTAATAAACAACACCTGGACCGAGACATGCTCAAGGTTATTAACTAATGTTTGGAACCGTTTATGATAGGTTCGGAATCAATAAAAAAGCAGATCAAATGAGAAGATATATTCCTACAGTTTTGTTATTTCTGGCGATCAGCTTCCAAACTTTTGCCATGGGACATGAGGATGTCAGGCAAAATATGCAGATTACTTACTATGACCAGTTGGATAACATAGTAAAAGAGGTTCGCTGCTACAGTGATAAAAAGGCGAGCAGATTAAAATATCTGAAGACGATCAGCCATTATGAACCCAATGGTGATATGACGCATCTTGAAACCTATTTCACCGATGATAAATCAAAACGAACCGGGGACTTCAGACGGTCTCAGTTTTTTAATCGTGAGGGAAAGCCGGTCAGAATTGAGGCATATCACAACCAGAAAAAAATTAAGAAGGATAAAATTTTCAAATCGATATCCTATTTGGACGAGCAGGGTAAGGTTGATCGAATTGAAAGGTTCAGCACAGAGGGGAAACTCAGAAAATCACTGGTGCAGAAAACCGTTGATCGACTGGGTATCGATGGGAGAGTTGTTCAGAGTGTGACTTATTATGTTGCTGATCCAGACAACAGTCGACCATTATACCGAAAAATTGTCGATTTTGATGGAAAAGGGGAAAAAACCCGTCTGACCACTCACTACCTCAATCAGGAGTCCAATGAGCTGGGCTATTACAAATCCATTTTTTCCTACAATAAAGGACTAAAAAAGGAAAAAGAGGAGTGGTTCATGACGGATGAGTTTAAACGGGATAAGCAGATCGAGAAAATGACGTTCTATTTTGATACGCACGGAATCAAGACTAAGCAGGAGGTTTTTCCAACGGAACTGGGAGCACAGCGGTTAGGGGTGAAGCGGACGATCTTTTTTTACACCAGAAATGGTGCCAAGATAAAAATGATTCGGTTTTACACGCCTGAGACTTATGTGCAGAAAGGTTATTTTAAGGGGATAACCTCTTTTGGTCCTAATGAGGTTGCTGTCAAGGAAGAGATCTACGATGATAAAAATAAACTGGTTGAACTGATCGAGTGAGTTGTATCCTGTTCAGCCAATATTCGGCATTAAAGTCCACTTGATATGCCAGAACTCTTCTTCCGCTATCTTGTCCAGACAGACAATCCCACCATTTTGAAACTTAAAAACCGGATGATCGATCTTTTTGACAATGAGCCAGGATGCCAGACGTTCCAGATGAGGCAAATGGCCAACGATCATCAACTGTGATGACGCGTTCAGGGCCCGGGCCAGATCCTGCACGTCGTCAAGTGGGTTTATTGGCAGGGGAGACTCCTCGATGGCTCCGGCATTCAAGGCTGCTGCAAAAATCTCGGCTGTCTGCCGGGCTCGTTTTTTTCCGCTGTGCTGAATCTGGCTGATTTGTACCTGGTACCCCTTCGCTACTTCTGCAATTCTCTCTGCGTCAGCCCGGCCCTCTTCTGAAATTCCCTTTTCAGGGTCCACCTCTTTTGAGAGGGATAGCGCATGCTGCACCAGGTAAATAGGCATCTTGTCTCCCCCTATATTTAGTTGACAACGTTTTGAGGTGCACCCTTGATGAGAGCTTCCACATTTGAAACGGCTGTTTTCAACAATCTATTTCGGGATGCATTGGTTGCCCATGCAAAATGGGGTGTAATAAAGCAGTTCTTTGCCTTCAGTAGCGGGCAATCTGGATCAGCGGGTTCTGCCACCAGAACATCAAGCCCTGCTCCGGCAATCTGGCCGTTATTCAGTGCGTTTGCTAGATCCTGTTCAACGATCAGCTGTCCACGACCGATATTGATCAGGTAGGCGTTGTTTTTCATCTGCTGCAGTCGAGCGGCATTGATAAAGCCCTCTGTAGCCTTTGTCAGCGGACAATGCAGGGATATCACGTCGCATTGATCAAAAATAGCATCCAGGTCACAGAATTCAATTCCGTCAGGTGCAGGCTGGGGGACAGTTCTCGTGTTGACCATGACATTCATGCCGAATGCAGAAGCGATGGTGGCAACATTTTTTCCTATGCCACCAAACCCGACAATACCGAGAGTCATGCCATCCAGTTCGATGAGAGGGTAGTCCCAGTAGCAGAAGTCTTTGCATTCAGCCCATTTATTCTGAACGACCGTTTGGCTGTGGTGACCCACGTGGTGAGTCAGTTCAAGAATCAGGGCAAAAACCATCTGAGCTGCTGATCGTCCAGTATAGTCTCGAACATTGGTGACGATAATGTCTTTTTCCCTGGCCAGTTCGGTATCTACAACATTATAGCCCGTTGCCAGCACCCCGATATATTTAAGTTTCGGAAGGCCTTTGAGGGTTTCGTTGTCGATAACGGTCTTGTTGGTGAGGACAATTTCTGCATCTATTGCCCTCTTCAGAACGTCAGATGGTTTGGATCGGTCATAGACTGTGACTTTTCCCAGTTTCTCCAGGTCAGCCCAGCTTAAATCTCCTGGATTAAGGGCGTATCCATCCAATATCACGATATTCATCATTATTCTTTTTCACTCCCTTCATCAAAGACGATTGTCATGCCGTTCAGATTGATCAGATCTCCGGATTCAAGGATTTTAGTGGTCACGATCTGGTTGTTAACTATCATCTTTGTTTCGCCAACCAGTTGATACTGGTCTTTGGCTTCATCGTAGATAATGGTTGCATGGTGTTCCTCAATCTCGGGAATGCCCGCTATGGTCATGTGTGATTCAGGGGCGCTGCCGATGATCGTCTGTTCGCTGTCCAGGGTTAGAATCTGGGTTGACGGATTCCCGGGTCCTGGCTGTATCACTTCAATGGTAGGACGTGCATGCTGTTTTTCAAACTTGAGTTTGGAGATTAACCATAACAGCAGGCAGGCGATAACAAAGGTAATGAAAATAATGGCATTGACGGTGCTGAATGGGGTCCCGAAGAGGGGACTGGAAAAGTAAGCTCGGGATGTTGATTGCTTGACGTTTTTATTCTGGTATTTGACCCTGACATATTTCTTCTCTGCCGGGTTCATGGTTGCGCGGTAGTTTATTACGTATTCCTTGAGTATCTGGTCCATAATCTTCAAATAGATCTGCTGCAACTCCTGCCGATTATGGGCATTGAACGTGACGCCTCCTGATGAACGGGCAATCTTTATCAAATTTCGATCCTTTTTTTCGTTTTTGGGGCCGAAATTGATCACATACAGTGATATCCCTTCCCTTTGAAGTTCTTCGAGCGATCTCTTGAAAGGGACATATTTCTGACCGAATTGAGGATTGATCTCTTTACTGTGGCGGTATGCCGGGTTATTAACTCCGTCGGATAGTATGATTATTGCTTTTCTCCCTTTCAGTTTCTGGAATTCGTCAACTGCCAGCGTCAGACCACCATATATTTCAGAGTAAATAGCGTTACCTGTTGGGCGTTCAATATTCTGCAACAGTTGTTCGATGTGGGCTGTACCTTTGACCGGTTCAGAAAAAAGACGGTAGTTGCTGTTATAAGCTGCCAGTCCCACTTTATCGTTTGGATTCGTGACGCTTTTCAGAAACGCTGCAATCGCCTTTTTGGCGTGAGTGATACGCCGCAGGCTGCTGTTGTTTGTCTTCCTGCCCTCCATCGTCCAATACATGCTTTCCGAGTTGTCGATCAGCAGAAGAAAGTTGACCCCGGTTTCGTAGTTGGTGCCGACCTGGAAGCTGGTGATGCCTTTACTGTCAATGTAGTTCCTCCCGTTTGTCGATTCCAGGATATGGAAGTTGTTCTTTTCAAGATTTTCGATCGCATCTCCGCGATTGTCAGTGACGCTTAAATATAGTTTAACCTCCTGGTTCAGCAACAGATTGACGGAGTCAATCTGAGAAATCCGAATCGCATCTGCATTCATACAGGGGGTGAAAATCAACGTGAACAGCAGCCACGCAGATATCTTTTTAAAAAACATTATCCCTCCTTATTTGTAGTAAAATAGAAATTTGGCAGCACCGATTTGGACAACGTCCTCGAATTTCAATGTCTGTTCAGTGACGTTTACCTCGTTGACTATGACCCGGTCCTCGGATTTTATGCTCTTGATGATCACATCTCCTTTCCCGGATTTGAGGAGTGCATGATTTTCGGCCACATTCTTATACCCGGCCAGCTGAATATCGGATTTGTCTGAAATGCCGATGTGTATGCTTTTTTGTACAAGGAGATACTCCTTGCTTTTTAGTTTGCCGTTCAACAGTTTCAGCACTCCCTGTGAAAACCGCTTTTCAAAGAGGCCGTAAAACAAACCAATCAGAAATCCCAGGATCAGCAGTCCTATCAGCCGGTAATAGGTGAAGGTTGGTGTAAGTAACCGTAAGTATTCAATGGCAAATCCACCCAGCAGTCCCCCGACGATGCCACCGGCCATGCCGACCTTGATTTTTGTCCAGGATCTGGAACGGACTCCCTCAACAATACCAATAAAAAATCCTAGAAATCCCCATCCAATAGTTCTTGAAATCGGGATGCCGTATGATTGCATGGCTTTGTTGGAATGGAAAAACTGGTCACTGATCAGAAGTAGTGCTCCCTGGCCGATCAGAAACCCGATCGCGCCCCCAATGGCTCCTACCAGAACTCCAGTGACAATACCGGGCATGATCCGTGATCTAACAGAAAGGGTGATTCCTTCAATGCTTCCCATAAACCCGCCCATGATTGCGCCAAAAACCACACCCACGGTAATCGTGAAAACAAGATATGAAGGAAAAGCGGCTTGCAGTGACAACGTAAATTCAGCAACTGGCCAGGTGGCAAGACCCGCAAGAAGGCCAATAATTCCAAAGACGAGTTTCCGCATGAGGGTTGACATGATGACTCCTACTTATTTTATTAAAATATTAACCGATTGATCCTGTGGATCGATGCTCAGATTGGCATGGATTTTTTTACCGGATTGAATCGTCAGTTTCTGGGTTGAAGATGTTGCATTGAAGAACAAGCGACTGTTTTTTGCCGTTAAAAAATACTCTCCCGGAGAAAGCGCCATCTTCTGGTAACTGGCGGAAGGTGACGGCAGGATTTTGTATCGGGGAGACATCCCACCAGAGATGTAGGCGTCACTGTTATTCAATAAAATATCCAGGTCCGGAGACGTCGACTTGATAAACAGCTCGCCCGGTAACGGGGCCAGGCTCATATTGAGTTTTAAGATGTTCTGTTCCGGTTGGATAGTAACATTGCTGAACGCCGTATAGTATCCTTCGTGTTTGAACCGGAATCGAAAGCGGTTGCCGGATTTGAATTTTTCGGATTGACTTTCCGATTGAATAAAGTCCTGCCAGTTTGTCCACCGCTTTTTACTGAACACGGAAATCGCATCGTTCTGCTGCGAAAGGGGGCGCCCGGACTGGCGATCAGTCAACCTGTAAACCAGCTTCACCGGCAATCTGGGAGGGGTGTCCACTGAAAAGCTGAGCTGACGCGCTTCCATCATTTCATGCCGACTTTTCTGGAGAGAGCGAGGTGCCAGGTAAAAGTTCTGCCGGTATTGTTCGTTCTCTATGTAAAAAAGGAGCATATAGCCGCCCGCCTTCAGGTAGACTTTATCGGACTCCAGCCTCTCGTAATACCCTTTTTTATCAGTGACAAGTTTTTGAAAATTGAACTGTACATCGGACAACTGTTTCAGTTTCCCCTTTGTCTCCGAATAGACGGTAGATTTTATAAACAATTCATCCGGTGTTTTATTGCGTTTTCGGATCTTGATATTAACCTGAAGGGCTCCATATTCCTCGGGAAACAGGTACTCATAATGGGCTCCTGTTTTCCAGACCCAGAATGCCGATCCCGCAGCACATATTCCGACCAGAACGATGGCGATAATTATGGTGGTAATACGCCCCGGGATGTCGAGTTTTATTCTCAACCGTTTGCCCGGTTTGCCTTCGAGCGTCTCTCCACCTTCCAGATATCCCTTAATGGCTGTATTTATGACATCCTGAGTTGGAAATGCTTTTGATAGTTTTGAGAATTTGGCCTGTACCTGCCCAAGGTCTTGAAACCGTTTTTTGACTTTGTGGTGCATGGCTTTTTTAACCACTCTTTGGACCAACGGGCTGATCTTGGGATTGACTTTTCGCGGAGGTTTGTATTTCCCCTTTTCGATTGATGCTATGATTTCCGGTGTGAATCCGCCCTGAAACGGCTTTTTGCCGACAACCATTTCATAGAACATGACGCCCATGGAATAGATATCTGTCCGCTTGTCCCTGTTTTTTGCGTTGGCAATTTGCTCCGGGGCAAGATAGGAGGGGGTCCCGATGGTCATTCCGGCCCGGGTCAGCCCGTCTGAGGTGTCTCCGTCAAGTGATGTGGACACGCCAAAATCGACCAGCTTCACAACGCCATCATTTGATATGAGAATATTCGCAGGCTTGATATCCCGATGGATGACATTCTGATCGTGAGCGTACTTCAGCGCTTTACAAATCTCGCAGAAAATCAGGGAAGCCGCCTGGTTTGAAAGGTATCTCTTTTTCTGTATCAGGTCCTCGAGGGTGATGCCGTCGACATACTCCATCACAATGAAATAAGCATTATCCTCTTTGAAATGATCATACACTTGGACGATATGCTCATTTCGAAAGTCCATCATAATTTTGGCTTCTCGCCGAAAGCGCTCAATAATATCCTGGCTGTCGGCGGTCGTCAGCTTCTTGATGATAACCGCCCTGTCCAGAGTGGGGTGTTCAGCCTTGAATACGGCTCCCATTCCCCCTTTTCCAATCTGCGACAAGACCTTGTATTTACCGATTTTGGATGGCTGTTTGGACATGGCTATTGACAGGTATTGAGTTGGTGTATCAGATCAATTTCAGCGACACCCGGCAGCAGGAGATATGTTGAATTGCTATGAGGTCCCTGATGATCACTCCGGAAGCGCCAGCGTGATCACAACAGGATCGGTCAGGCACTGATGCAATGCTATTAGCTGTCAACAGGAACAAGCGCCTTGTTTACGTCGACAAATTCGGCTGTCATGATGACGGTCACTTCGGAAATTTTATCCTCTTGTTCTTCAGCATCCAGGTCTTCTTTACAGATAGCAATTTTGTAAATTGATGATGTACTTTTCACCGGTCCATCCGTGAATTCAATTGGTGCGTTGACAGCAATATCTGCTGCCAGACTGGAATTTTCCTTGACCAGTGAATCCGGAACGTTTTTGCGGATGCCAATACTGTTGTAGCCGGCTTTTCGAAATCCCTCTACCAGAGGACCGATAAGGATAAGAGAGCCGGAATAGGTCAGCGCTACTGCTCCTTTTTCATCGTCCGCCGCCAAGCTTTCAACTTCAACCATACCACTCTCGGCTATCTGATCCTCGAATATCTTTTTCTTGTCAACCCAGCCTTGAGCGATTTTTTCGAATGATTCTTCGTCTTCCGACATTCCGGCCGACTTTGTTATGGCTTTAATATGAACCTGAATTTCTGGTGGCAGTTGACTTAATATTTCACCCATCTTTCCTCCGAGCGTTGAAGATTGAATGACCTGTGTCCTGAAACGCACACGATTCTATGAAATGACAAAACAGACGGAAATAGCTGATATCTCCTTTAGATTCTAAGATCTAACAGAAACAATCGATTTTAAACAATCAAAAATCGCCAGAAAGAGCGTAGAGTGGTGACCGAATGCAGGTAGACACCGCTTTAGTATTCGGTCATTTGAATGGTTTGCATGATCTGTAAAATAGCCATATCTTAAGGGTGATATGTGAAATTATATTTCAATAAGGAAAATTCTCAACAGATCACCTGATACGGATAGTTATGGAAGATGGATTCAAAGAGATACCCAACCGGTTCGAGGGCAACTGTTTTGGGTGTAGCCCCAATAACCCCATTGGTTTGCAGATGCGGTTCTGGTGGGATCAGAAGACAATGCGCTCAAACCTTGTTGTTCCCGAGCATTTATGTGGTTGGAACCGTTTGATACATGGCGGGGTTATTTCAACAATACTGGATGAAGTGATGAGCTGGGCTGCCATCTATTCAAGCCAACAAATGGTAATGACCAAAACCATGACAATTGATTTCATAAATCCCATTCAAATCGGTGATGAAATCACCGCGGAGGGTCGGGTGAAGGAGATCAAGAGTAGGCATGAGTTAATAACCGAGGGTGTTATCCTTAATACAGATAACCAGGTCTGCGCAAAGTCGACCGGCTATTTCGCAACTTTTTCCCAGAAGGTTGGAAAAAGGCTGGGAATCGTTCATCCAGAGACTCCTGACCCTTTTAAATCTGCTACCAGCTCATCTTGAACAGGTGGCTAGACATGAGAAAAAATTTGATGCGATGGATAGGCGAGGCTTTTTTGATCCTGATTTTCCTCCTGCTAGCTATCCAGCCTGCCTGTGCCGAGAGAAAGACACAAAGGTTGACCACCGTCTCTTTCGGCAATTATATCGAACACCACGGTGATGACGATGCGAGTGGGACTACGCTGTCGATCTCCCATAAACAGTTTTTGACCGAGGCGTGGGCTTATTTTATTCAGATTGGAAACGGAACGGCTTCTGGGGAGCACGCTAATCCTGATGGATCCACTGTGACGATCAACTCCAGCAGAACCTCCCTGAGTAGCGGGCTGAATTGGCACTATGTGACGAAAAACAAGCTTGTGACCCCTTACATCGGCATTGGCCTGTCGATTCATAGGTATCACTATGACTTTGAGTATACTGACAGCGAAATCGGCCAGGTTTCGGGAACCGGTTATGGCCCATTATTAAACGCGGGAGCCCGGATTTCAATTACCAGCCATCTCATGGTGATCCCCGGCTACAGGTTTGAGCAGATCTACATAGTGGCAGAGAACGGAGAACAAGAAGCTGTGACCTCCTCTGGCTTGATGCTGGCCCTGTTAATTCACTTTTAGAATGATGGTTACCAGGTCTACAGGTGATCTTGAATGCTATTCCAGCTGGAGACTGGGATGGCTGGCAATTGGATCTAGTTGATATAGAACCCTATGGTATGGGGATAAGAATGGAAAGCAGGTTGTTACTAAGGGGGGAATTGGCACCGAGGTTGGCGAAACGGGTGTTCCCGTTAATGTTGCTTCGGTTCTTTGATTGGCTTAGAGCAGGTCCATGCAGAGACAACGATTCGTATCGCATCAGATGAACCGTAAGCGCTAAACCAATCACACTGACTTCATCAACAGCACTAGGAGATATGACGGATCATATCTCCTGAATACCATTGATCGGGAAGTGGCAGGTGCCAATCGATCTTTGCTAGTTCACGGAGTCTTTCAGGTTTTTTCCTGGCTTGAATTTGACAACTTTTTTTGCAGGAATCTTGATCGTTTTGCCGGTTTGGGGATTTCTTCCCTTTCTAGCAGCTCTCTTCACAACAGTGAATGTTCCAAAACCAACGAGTGTCAAGTTTCCGTCATCTGACAGACCTTCGCGGATTCCTGCCAATGTAGCGTTCAAAAGTTTTTCTGCCATTGCCTTGCTAACGTCTGCGTCACCTGCGATTTTCGCGATCAATTCGGCTTTATTCATATATGCTCCTGAATGTTCAATTCCTGATAATGGATTTAAAGGATAAAAAGTTCTAACCACGTTTCCAAACAACGTTACATCAGTAAGTCACAAAATTATATAATGTCAAGACTTTCCTCGGTTTTTTCCTTCGTTTTATAAATATTTGATAAAATTCCCAATATCTCGCAAAGGTTATATGGGCGCAGCATAGCTGGCGGTTGAATTAAAAAGGATATAAATAACAAAGAGATACCTATTAGCATAACCGCGTAGCTCAATATTTTCGGTGCTTTTAGAGGGACAGTCGAAAAAACTGGTTGGGATTTAAAAAAGTCTGATCTATATTGATGAAAAACCGCGGATTCCCGAATTTTTCCGGGAAAATATATCAAACATGAAATATTTCGTTTTTCCCGGTCTGATTCGGTATTGAGATTTCGTTACCTGAAAGTGTATACGATTATTGGTCCGGTCAGAGACTATTATTGCATTGTGGTGGAATTGTCAGGTATCAGGAGATGAAAATCAAGCTGTCAAAAAAGGTTGTCTTGGTGGTTACAGGGATCGCCTTGATATCTCTCTCAGTAGCCTTCTGGTATGGAGGGCAGAGAAAGTGGGAGTTGATGATGATCGGGCCGAATTCTGATGGGACCTTATCTATGTCGTCTGTTCTGGAGAAGAAACTAAGAGAATCCCAGGATGATCCGATCCTTAAATATAACCTTGCCCATTTTTATTTTCGCCAGAGCCGTTTTAAGGATGCTGAGAAATTACTGCTGGAGATTCTCAGTGCACCCGGCCCTGACAATGAAGTGATTAAAAAGGCATCATATAATCTGGGGAATACCCTGTATCGCGAAGGTGAAAGTATGAAACAGCTCGAAGCGTCTTTCACTCTTCTTAATAAGAGCCTGGAACAATACCGTATGGTTCTTGATCTCGAAAAGGAGCAGCAACGGTTCTCAGGTCAACAGTCAGATATGGGTGGAGACGCCAAGTACAACTATTCGCTGGTAAAGATGCGGCTCAAGATTCTGGCAGACCGGATGGAGAAGGAGCGGAAAAAACAAGAGCAGGAAAAGGCGCTTTTTGTGCTGCTGAAGGATTTACTGGGCCGGGAAACGCAAATCAGGTCACGGTTGGAGGCATTGGGTTTATCAAATAAAACAGACCAGCATCAAGCTGAACGTCAATCGCTTCTCAATCTGCAGGTTCAGAATCTTGAACAGCTAAAGACCATTAAAGGGAGAATCAAGGCTCTGCTTCAACCTAAAACCTCGCAGAACCCCACTGCCCCAATCATTTAACCCCCACTACTGCGGATCGTATTTCACGAAAACAAAGCGGTTTCCTGAAACCTCTTTTGCGCTCATTCTGATTTTGTAGCTTTTGGCGGCGCTGCGGATTTTGCGTCTGAGGCGGCTCTTGCTCATAGTTGAGAAGTACTCTATTTTGGCCAGACCCGGTGTTATCTGCAGTTCGGAGAGTTCCTGGAAACCTTCCAGATTTTCGAGGGCATCCAGAATGAGGTCTGTTTCATCTTCGGTGAAGTTCTGGAGAGTGATGAAATAGCTGTTTCCGATATCACCAACTGATTCATAATGTGAGACAATGTTCTTAATGGTCTCTTGTGCAGCAGACATGCCGGATGTTGTGCTGGCTTTTGCAAGGGCATTGTTCCAGTCATAACTGCCGGCCCTTGCATTTGTCATCTGTTTTTCGTTGACTCTGACATTGGAGATTGAGCGAGCGGTTGAGACATCGTATGTTTTCATATTCAACGTGACTTTTGCAGCGGAAAATGCCTGACTTGAAAAGGGGCTTTTTTTACTGGAGATGATTTCAAATTCGGCCAGAATATCGACCTGTTGTTCATCTGCAATTTTCTTCCAAGCGGCTTTAGTGCCTCCCGTCTGACTGATTTTATCAGAGATATACCCCAGAGAGCGCTGATCGAAGATACGAAAGCCTGCATTGTTGAATTCGGAGGGGATCGCTGACATGGCTGCTCTTACGGCAGCATGATCAGATGGTAACGCATCTGGATGCTCCGGATGGTAGATGACCATCAAGCGCTTGTTCCCCATCTTCTTATGCAGAATCCGCAACTCACTCAGCTTGTCCTTGATCTGCCCGGTGGCAACTTCAGCTTCTATCTCGATATACCAGGTGCCATTGGCTTTCTCGTCTCTGATGGGCTGATACTTTTTTACAAACCCCTGAGCGCTTGAATAGACTTCATCCTGGATAACGGTCCAGTTTTTAACCGTGGTTTTGGAATCGAGCAGAACCCCGACTCCTTGCTTGACTGCGTCCCGTAGTGCATTTCTCAATGCTTGATTTCTGGCCGACCCTTCGTTGTTGTTAAAAATCTTGGCCTGGCCTTTGCCAATGACTTGTTGTCCGTTGTCGTCTGTGGCGTAGCTCCAGGCAGGTAAGATAAAAAGGGCTGCTATAAGTACGACAATCGGTAGGTACTGATGTCTTCTGTTCACCGTATTCTCCGCTTTTTCGTTAGTGGGATCTGTAAGTTTTGGTACCAGCTATTTCCTGGCAATTCTCAGCGTTTAACGTTCCTGGCAAGTCGATTGCCGATTCCAGTAAACGGAGTCAGGGGGCTTTATTTACCCAGTCGGGTTTTAAGGTGTTTTACGTTTGAGTTTGTTTTGGTCGATTCGTTGCTGTTGTTGTTTCAGGTATGGGTCCAGAGGCCATAAAACTCTTGGTTTAAGCAGTAACTGGTTATTGCTTTCAAAGCTTCTTATGGTATGTGGTTTTGGATCCTCTTTCAATTCTACCGGTTTTACATCCGCTTTAACAATAGAAACGCCTTTCTTTTCCGGTTTGGGATGTCGCTGCTCTTCCAGCCAGATCTGGACACTGTTTCCCCACGCCTGCGCATATTTTAGTTTCTGTCGGATTCGATTGGCGGAGGAGAACATTTCTGCCGCTTTCCACCACTCTTTTTTAAGCTGGTATGCCACGCCAAGGTTATGGTAAGTGCTGGCTCGGTTCACAAGATATACATCTTCAGGTATATCTTTTTCAGGTGAGAAAAGGATAATCTTCCAGATCCAGATAGCTTCATCCAGCTTACCCGCTTTTGCGAATCGGATACCTTTTCGAATACGGAGGTTGCCAAAATTACGAACCTGTTTGGCAAACCAATTGTAAGCAAGACCTTTTTCATATTGAATTGCACTCATCTTTTCTTCCACAGACAGAAATGAATCCAGCATGTTGAAAATTAACATTTTCGTTAGCCTATCGAGCTCAATCTGACTGTCAGGCCGATTGTTGATTGCCTCTTCCCCTATATAAAGCTGTTGAAACGGTTGTGAAAATTGACGGGTTACCAAGCGTGACCCTGTTTGGGCTTCAAACAGATTTACCTTCAGGCTGACAATGGCATTCGTACGTTTGATGGTATCTCCTGCTTTGATAGAACCTGCAGGATAGTCGGTCAGGTCACTGACTTTTTCATCCACTTCCCAGATATTGTAGTCAATGACATCAATCCGCAGGACCCCTAATTGAGACAAATCATTGGGAAGCAACTCCATAAATGAAAAGTTCTTTTGCTCGGAGGCTGCGCTGAAAAAAATGTCCTGGACTTCTTTAACCTTTTGTCCACTGAAGTTTTGAATATATATGCGATTGAATTTAGAAGCTTTTTTATGATTTGCTGCTTCAGAAGTTACTTCAGGGGGCGGCTTTTTGAAAAAAGGGATGCTAAATGGAATATATTGGCAGCTGGAAATGGATAAAAGTATCGATCCAATAAGGAAAGACCTCTTAACTGTTTGTAATAATTTTGAATAAAAAGATTGCATGATTCTGGGGTAACAGATATCAAAAATGGTGCAACAAGAAATGTGCCGGTAATCCAGTAAAAAACGTTTGTCTAAAATCAAACAAGGTCTACACGATTATATTCTGAATTAAAGCAAAGTTGATACCATTAATCAATTTTCGAAACTGTTGAAACCAAGGGGTATAGGCGGAATTGTACAGATCATCCATGTATGAGGGAATATAGCCTTCGACAACAAAATAGATGGCGAGGCAGACCAAAATGCCCTTGAGAAGTCCCATCAGACTGGCGAGAATGCGACTGGGGATATTCGGTCGTTGACCGACTGACATTAGTCGGACCAGGGTGGACAGGATGATGCCAATGATCAATCCGACGGCAAAAATCGCAAGGTAGGTGATGACTTTTGCCTGTGCATAGTTTTCGATATATTGCAGGGTTATGTATAGATACCGTTCATGAAATTGCTCGGCAGCCACGTAGCCAATGACGATCCCGATGGTTGAAAGCAATTCTCTGAGAGAACCTTTTGAAAAACTGAGAAGCAGAAAGACGATAATCAAGGTTGAAAATATAAGATCAAAAAAATTCATTGGATGTTTTGCCATGGATAGGGTTGTGAAAAGCGACTTAGTATCTGTTTTTTCTCTATTTCAACACTGCTAAAAATGCAACCTCTTTTTTGCAGTTTTTCGAAAAAGTGGTAGTTTGAATCTGTTGAGTTGCGGTAAGAAAATTTCTATATGATAAAAATAAACTGGTTAATAAATAAATTTTCGGAATTTACAGACCTGGGATTTTCATCATGAAGACAAATGAAAAAGCAGAGTGGTTGGCGCTATCACGGCACTATCAAAAGGTTAAGGACTTGCACCTCGGATCCTTGTTCAGGGAAAATCCGAAGAGGGCAAACCAGATGACAATTGAAGGTGCCGGACTTTTCCTGGACTACTCCAAAAACCGAATTGTGCCCGAAACCATGTCGTTGTTGCTGGATCTTGCCCAAAGCGCAGAGTTGACAACTGAGATTGAAAGGATGTTTTCAGGAGAGCGGATAAATCGGACCGAAAACCGGTCTGTTCTGCATATGGTTCTCAGACACCCGACGGCATCTCCATACATCGTCAATGGTGTTGACCTAATGCCCGAGGTGGGTGGTGTCTTAAGTAAAATGGAACAGTTGGCTGTTCAGATATCCACAGGTCAATGGCTTGGATATACAGGGAAGCTGATCAAGAATATCGTTAATATTGGTATCGGTGGCTCTGATCTGGGCCCTGCCATGGTTTATGAAGCGTTGAAGGCTTATTCGAATCGGGAATTGACGATTCGTTATGTCTCCAACATAGATTCAAGCCATTTGACGGAGCAGATTTTTGGCTTGAACCCGGCTGAGACCCTTTTCTTGATAGCTTCGAAGACTTTTACGACTCAGGAAACCATGGCGAACGCCAATAGTGCCAAGGCTTGGATTCTTGATGGTCTTAGCAGTAAAGCGGCTATTAGCCGCCATTTTATAGCGATTTCAACCAATGCGGCCAAAGTTGTCGAATTCGGTATTGATCCCGAGTATATGCTGGGTTTTTGGGATTGGGTCGGGGGTCGTTACTCACTTACGTCTGCCATTGGTTTTTCGCTGATGATATCTTTGGGGGTGGAGAATTTTCACCGTCTGCTGGCTGGATTCCATGCCATGGACAAACATTTCCGGGAAACCCCGCCTGCTGAAAATATGCCTGTTGTCCTGGGTTTGCTAGGTGTCTGGTACAACAACTTTTTTGAGTGTGAGACCCATGCTGTTTTACCCTACAATCAGTACCTCAGTCGATTTCCAGCATATCTTCAGCAGGCTGATATGGAAAGTAACGGAAAGGGTGTAGATCGTGAGGGGAATCCTGTGAGTTACCAGACTGGACCTATCATCTGGGGGGAGCCGGGAACCAATGGACAGCATGCCTTCTTTCAACTTCTTCATCAGGGAACCAAGCTTGTTCCTTGCGATTTTATTGGGTTTGCGAAACCAGTGAATCCGTTGGGGAACCATCATCAAAAATTGATGGCTAGCTTTTTGGCCCAGCAGGAGGCCTTGGCATTTGGAAAGGGGGTAACAGATTTGAGAACTGAGAAGATTCCGGAAAATCTAGTCCCTTATTGTACCTTTGAGGGGAATCGCCCTTCCAACTGCATCCTGGCTGAAAAACTGATCCCGGAATCGCTGGGTAGCCTGATAGCACTATATGAGCATAAAATATTTGTGCAGGGGATTATCTGGAATATTTTTTCATTTGACCAGTGGGGCGTGGAACTTGGAAAGCAACTTGCTGAAAAATTGCTGCCGGTATTGATTGGTGAAGTCAAATTGGCAGAAAATCATGATTCATCAACTCTCAATCTGATAAATTACCTGTTAAGATATCAATAAAGATTGAATTTTCTGCTGTACCCGTTATCCTAGCGGTTTACGGTTAAACTTAGGCGTAAGGTTGCCGGGTATGATTAGACTGTCACTTCTAGTGTCAACGTCTTTGCTGTAAAAGGTATCGGGCTGTTGTTCAGTATGGTTTTTTAAACATTCTAGTTATCAGGAAAAGAAAACATGGAATTAGATCAGAAGTTATTGGAAATACTTGCTTGCCCTAAATGCAAAGGAGATCTTGATTTGAATCAAGAAAAGGAAGGGTTGCTTTGCCCCGCCTGCCAACTTCTTTATCCTGTTCGAGATGGAATTCCGGTAATGCTGGTTGAAGAGGCGAAATCAGTTGCTGATTAAAAGTCCTGAGCCACTCTCTTGAGTATTTGGTCCGAGAGGTTTTCCAGCGCATCTTGCCTGCCGTCCGTAATTTCGCTTTGGGAAAGATCTGTCGCTTCTGATTTCAGAGAATATCTGCCTGATAAGCCCTGATTGCTGAAAAGAGTCGTTTGACTGGCGTTATTGATGACTGTCAGTTTTCCAGTAACTGTGAAGATGAATTCATAGGAACTTGACCCGCTGTCAAGGGAGTAGTCTCGTCGGCTATATGTTGCTGAATTGATCTGAAATGATAGGGAGAGATCAGCTGTTTGATTTGTTTGAATCCGGACCCCCCTGGTTGCGAATCGATCAATTAACAACTCTTTCAACTGGAAGTCAAGACCGGGGGTAAAACTGCTGTTTTCGATACGCTGCAGGGAGATGGATGTGGCATTTTCAGGCAGTGTGATGCGATTGCGGTTCAGCGTGAACCCGCATCCACAAAGAAAAAGTACTAATCCGAGCAACAAGATCGAAGTAGCATTGACAGCTCTAAAATATCGGGATAATATTAACAATTGTGCTTTAAATGATAGTTAACAATTTTGCTATTGGCTTCGATGTTTGAAAATCTTACTGAAAAGTTAAATCAGACATTTAGGAAGCTTACCAACAAGGGTGTTCTTACTGAAGGCAATATTGCAGCATCCTTAAAGGAAGTCAAACTGGCGTTGTTAGAGGCAGATGTTAATTACCGGGTCGTCAACGCTTTTTTGAAATCGGTCAAGGTTCGTGCACTTGGTGCAGAGGTAATGAAGTCTCTCAGTCCGGGGCAGCAGTTCATAAAGATAGTCAATGATGAACTGATCCGGATGATGGGAGAGGAAAACCATGGACTGCACCAGGCAAATAACGAAGTGACAGTTATTTTGATGGTTGGTCTGCAGGGAAGTGGTAAGACAACAACCGCAGCGAAATTGGCCAACAAGCTCAAGAAGGATGGGAAGAAGGTTCACCTGGCATCGGCTGACGTTTATCGACCAGCGGCTATTGAGCAGTTGCAAGTCCTGGCGAAGGATCTGAACGTTCACTGTTTTGACAGCACCGTTGATATGAAACCGTCTGATATCGCGTCGAAAGCGCATAAAGAGGCGGAACTCAAGCTGGCCAACTACCTGATACTGGACACTGCAGGGCGACTTCAGATTGATGAAGTCCTGATGGACGAGTTGGAGGAGATTAAATCAAAGATCTCGATTCACGAAATCCTTTTCGTTGCTGATGCAATGACCGGTCAGGATGCGGTTAACATGGCCAAGTCGTTCCATGACAAATTGGATATCACCGGTTTTATCCTGACGAAAATGGATGGTGATGCCAGGGGTGGTGCGGCATTGTCCATTCGGGCCATTACCGGACAACCGATAAAATTCGTCGGTATCGGAGAGAAGATCAAAGATCTGGAGCCCTTTTATCCGGACAGGATTGCTTCCAGAATACTGGGCATGGGTGACATGGTTGGTCTGATCGAAAAAGCCCAGGAGCATTTTGATGAGGTCAAAGCAGTAAAGCTTGAAGAGAAAATCCGGAAAAACAGTTTTACACTTTCCGATTTTCAGGATCAGCTCAAGCAGATTCGGAAAATGGGATCGTTAACTGATATTCTCGGTATGATTCCGGGGATGGGAAGTAAAATCCCGCAGGGCGCGAACGTGGACGAGAAATCGCTGGTCAGAATTGATGCGATTATCTCTTCTATGACGATGAAAGAGAAGGAAAAGCCAAGCTTGATCAACGGGTCACGAAAATTGCGAATTTCCAAGGGAAGCGGCTCTAAGGTCAGCGATATCAATCGTCTTCTCAAGCAATTTGCACAGATGAGTAAGATGATGAAAAAGTTCTCTTCCATGGGCAACGACAAAAAATCGATGAGAGCTTTACAGAATATGATGGGTCAGGGTGGTGGACAGGGGATGTTTTGACGTTCCGGGTCTGGCATTTGCAGGGTAGAAAGCAACCCATCCATATAATATATAAAAGAAGTTTGTTATACTGTTTTGTATTGAGTATTTAAAAGCGATCCGGGTTGAAAGCTTCCCTTTCAGGGAGGTGGTTCTGATTTGTGGCGTTTAATGCACATTTTCGAACCCATCCGCTTGAAATAGAAGTTTTGAAATACATCCTGGATCACAACGCGTCGATTTATCGATTCTATTTGAAAATCAATAACAAGTCTGGAGAGTATAGTGGTAAGGATTCGACTGGCAAGAGCCGGAGCAAAAAAGAGCCCGTTTTACAGAATAGTGGCTGCTGATAAGAGAATGAAGAGAGATGGACGGTTTCTGGAAAAACTGGGTACATACAATCCGCTTACCAAAGAGCTGATTATTGTAAGGGAAAGTGTTGAGAAATGGCTTTCTGAAGGTGCCTCAGCATCCGATACCGTCGTCAAACTGCTGAACAAAGAGGGATTTAACCTGAAGTCAAGCTTTGTCCCGAAGCCAAAGAAGGCTCCTAAAGAGGAAACTCCAAAAGAAGCGGCTCCCGTAGAGGAAACTCCAAAAGAAGCGGCTCCCGTAGAGGAAACTCCAAAAGAAGCGACTCCTGTAGAGGAAACTCCGAAAGAAGCGGCTCCTGTAAAGGAAACTCCAAAAGAAGCGGCTCCTGTTGAGGAAACTCCAAAAGAAGCGGCTCCTGTTGAGGAAGCTGTTGCTGAAGAAGCTGCCCCAGAAGTGACTGAGACTCCTGAGGAAAAAGCCCCTGAAGAAGAGAAAGCCGAGGAGGCGTAAGCTACCTTGATTCTTTATCGGGGACCTTCTTCACGAAGTCGCCGTGTCACATGAAGCTTTGATCAGTTGAGGGCTATGAGCGCTGAAGGTTATACACAGATTGGGACTATCATCAATAGTCACGGTATCAAGGGTGAGGTGAAGGTCTTGCCGATCACGGAAGATCTGGACTTGTTTCTGGATCTGGATGAGCTGGCCATTGATGATGGAGAGTCCCAGCGAGCGTTCACAGTTTTAAGGTCCCGGTCGGTGAACAATTACTGGCTGATTCAGTTTGATGAAATACAGGACATGGACGCAGCCAAAGCCCTCAAGGGCGCTGGTGTCTACGTTGAGGACGGCTGTCTGAGGCCATTGGATGAAGATGAGTTTTTCATACATGATCTGGTGGGCACAAAGGTGTATTCGACGGAAGATCAGTATCTCGGGGTTGTGACCGGCTTTTTCGAGGCTGGGAATCAGGGTGTTTTCGAGGTAAAGGATGATGACGGGATGTTCTTGTTTCCAGCGAGTCGAGAAGTCCTGAAGGAGATCGAGCCGGGGCAAAAGGTGATTATAAATCTGTTACCCGGGCTGGTCGACCTGAACCGGTAGACCTCCTGTGACATTCTCCTATCAGCCGGAGCTGTTCATGCATTTTATCGTTTTGACCCTGTATCCGGAGATGTTTTCCTCTTTTCTGTCCTGTGGGCTTTTGAACAGGGCTCAGGAAGAAGGGACGATCGAGATTGAGACTGTCAATTTCAGGAAGCATGGCCTGGGAAAACACCATAGCGTTGATGCTCCTCCCTATGGCGGTGGAGCCGGAATGCTGCTGAGGCCCGAGCCTATTATTGAGACCCTGGAAGAATGCGATAGACAGTATCCAGGGCAGAGTTTACATAAGGTATTGATCTCGCCCCAGGGCGTTCCGTATAAACAGGAAAAGGCTAGAGCGTTCAGCCGGATCCAAGGTCCGGTTGTTTTAATCTGCGGTCGATTTGAAGGATTTGATGAGCGAATCCGACACTATATCGATGAAGAGATCAGTATCGGTGATTACATATTGATGGGCGGTGAGATTGGGGCTATGGCCATCATCGAATCCGTCAGCCGGCTGATTCCTGGAGTGGTTGGTAACGAGGAATCGCTGGATCAGGAATCGTTTAACCGAATGTTGTTGGAGCACGACCAGTATACACGCCCCTTCGACTATAGGGGGCATAAGGTTCCAGAGGTATTGTTGTCTGGGAATCACCAGAAAATAAAAGAGTGGTGTCAAACAAACGCCAATCAAAAAACCCGGGATAAGCGGCAGGACTTATATTACTGCGGTTTCCCGGAGGAAGATTAGAAATTAGTCATTCAGCTGGATTATCAGTTGTTATTAATGAATACGGTATTTAGGAGAGTGCTATGAGCAATATTATTGATGCCATTGAAAAGCAGCAATTAAGAGAAGTGCCTGCTTTTCAAATTGGTTGTACCGTAAGGGTCAATTATAAGATCCGTGAAGGTGAAAAAGAACGGATTCAGCCGTTTGAAGGGATCGTGATCGCCAGGCATTTTGGCGAGAATAATCTCAAGTCAACTTTCACTGTGAGAAAAGTAAGCCAGGGTTATGGTATTGAACGGATATTTCCACTGCATTCACCAAGAATTGAAGGGATCAAGGTCCTCAAGCGGGGCCGGGTTCGCCGGGCGAAATTATACTACCTGCGTGACCGCTTCGGAAAGGCGGCCAGGATAAAGGAAAAACTGTTCTCAAAGTAGGTGAAGGATGGCTCAGTGGCCTTTCCACGCGCATGACGTAGGGAAAATCGGAGAGGTCAAGGCTGTAGAGTATCTGATAAAAAGCGGATATCGAATTCGCGAGAAGAACTATCGTTGTCGTTCCGGTGAAATTGATATTGTGGCAGAACGATCTGAGTATATCGTTTTTGTTGAAGTAAAAACCCGGATTGCGACTGGTGATCATATCAGTCCATTGATCTCGATAACGAAAGCAAAACGGAATCGAATCCGCAAGTTAGGGGAGATTTTCCTGAATCACCGGAAAATTGACGGGTACCAACCTCGCTTTGATGTGATCGGTATTACGTTCACAGACGAGTCCCGATTTGAATTGGAACATATTGAAAACGCGTTTTAAGTCCTTAATGTAACGTTAATAGAAGTGACAGGGTAATTTATGGCAAATCATAAATCAGCAGCAAAAAGAGCAAGGCAGAATGTAAAACGGAGATTGAGAAATCGGGCGTTGAAGTCGAGCTATCGAACAGAACTGAAAAAGTTTTTCGCGTTGATTACGGAAAACAAAGCCGAAGATGCGCAAAAAATGTTGTCCCATATTCACAAGGTCATAGATAAGGCACACACCAAGGGTGTTGTGCCCAAGAAAGCGGCCTCCAGAAAGAAGTCCCAGGTCTCGTTGATGTTGAATAAAGCAGTCAGCCAGGCTTGATTGCGGGCGCTGCTGGTAATCGTAGAACCCGTAGCTGAGCACTACCGTGTTTTGATTGGAAGGGTAATCATTCCGGTGACATACAAAGCATTTCAGATTCCATAGTGATCCCGGAGGTTTCCGGGGAGAGCATCACAGAACCGGGGGGAAGTGGTCAACCTGGGGAACAGGCGTTTCACATTTGGACGGGGTTTCGCTGGTCGAGAATGAATTCCAGCAGCCCCGGCCTTCGCAGATTGGATTTGATGCTTGAAAAAATGGGCTTTATTTCGAAAGATCAGAAGGAACAGATTCTGAAAGCAGTTGATATTGTGCAACTGATCGGCGGATACGTCCAGCTTAAGCCTTCAGGGAAGAATTTTCACGGGCTTTGTCCCTTCCACCAGGAAAAAACCCCCTCCTTTACTGTTTCTCCAGCTTATCAGAACTACAAATGTTATGGATGTGGTGAGTATGGTGATGCTATCCGCTTTATTATGGAAATTGAGAACTTCCAGTTTAAGGAAGCACTTCAATATCTTGCGGACAAAAGCGGGATCGAGATCAAAGGTCTGAGTCAGCGGACACCGGAATCGAATACCCAGTCGGGCATTAATCAATGCCTCCGGCGGGCATTTGACTTTTATCGTGGGAATTTGACTAAAGCTGCATCAGGTTCGGCGATCTGGAAGTATATTGAGGGTCGTCAGATATCAAAGCAGGTTATTGAGACGTTCCAACTGGGTTTTGTGGGGCCGGGGTGGACACAATTGCACGATTCACTGAAAGCAGGAAAGTTTGACACGTCTATTCAGGAAACGGCGGGTCTGGTGAAAAAAGGTGAAAAGGGGGGATATTACGATCGCATGCGGGATCGATTGATTTTCCCTATTCGTGATGTTCAGGGCAGGGTGCTGGGATTTGCAGGACGAGATCTCGGCATTAAGGGGCCCAAATATTTAAATCCACCAGAAACGGATCTGTATAAGAAAAGTGGCATTCTTTATGGTGTGTTTGAGGCTCGTGACGAAATTCGAAAAACCCGCTCGGCCATTGTGGTGGAAGGGTACCTGGATGCTATTCGCCTGCATGAACAATCATGGTTCGAAACGGTTGCAACATGTGGTACGGCACTGACAAACGACCATATTCGCGCATTGAAACGACTGGGGGCCGATAGTGTCTTCCTGCTGTTTGACGGTGACAAGGCGGGGATAGCCGCGGCTGAGAAATCCGCAGCGTTGTTTCTGGAAAATGATGTCGACAGCAGGGTGGTGATATTGCCGGAAGGTCTTGATCCGGATGACTACTTTAAAAAGTATGGTCGAGATGATTTTAAGACGCTGCTTGATCAGGCCCGGTATGACTATGAATTTATCATTGATCGAACAAAAGGCCGGACCGATGGAACGGGAATTGAATTCCAGAAAAAGGCTGTAAAAGACATGCTCCAGATTGCAAATAGAATTCAAGATCAGATAAAGAAAGAGTTGTTTCTTTCTAAAGTGGCCTCGGATTTTAGAATTGACCGAAGTAACCTTAATCAGATTGTCAAGTTTGAAAAAGGAAGGTCAGTTCCAAGTCCAACCGTTCAGGATTCACCGAATATTACCATTTCCTTTGAAAAACGGGAATTGCCGGAAGTAAAACTTCTGCAGTACCTGATTACCCACCCTCAATCGATCACGCTGACCAGAGAAAATGTCAAAATTGACGACTTCAGCCGAAAGGACCTGTTACGGCTTTATACACGATTTCTCGAACTGAGTGATGATGAGTATGTTTCTCTCAAGCCTCAGGAGTTTCCTGAGTTTTTTGTGGAATTTAACACCCTGATTACCTATTTGCTTCAGTATCAAATTGAATACAAAGGGCCGTCGGTTTCAAGAAAGAGGGATTCCGGTTCAGTAAGGGACACAGAAATGGTGTCACTGCAGCAGGAGTATGAGAATCAACTTAGCTCTTTTTCAGAACAATCCCTGATGTTTCTGATTCGCCGCCTGAAAAAAAGACGGAAGACTTCAGAAATAGAAAAACTGTACCACGCCCCTAGAGACCAGGCGAGATCAACGGTTATTCAATTGAGTGAAAAACGAAAGCGAAATATCTCTATATAGCTTGTCAGAATCATCCAATCATCCAACTTGGATAAGCTTAGGAAATATATGAAAAAACAAGAAGGGAAGACAAAAATAGGCTCGAAGAATACCACCAGCGAAGCGTCTAAACCGACTAAGTCAAAGAAAACTAAAGTGCAAAAAAAAGAATCGACGAGCACAACTCCTAAAAAGCAGGGTGCAGCAAAAGCCAGCAAGAAAGCCACTCCGGTAAAACAGAAACCGTCATCTGTGGTAACGGCCAAGATGAAAAAAGCCAAGAAGCTGACTGCCAAGGATATTGAAAAAATCATTAAGGATTTAACCAATAAAGGGAAAAAGAAGGGGTTTGTAACAGATGCGGAAATTAAGGGGATATTTCCATCTGAACCCTCCACAAAAGCGTTGAATGCCCTTTATGATTTTCTGGCGGATAAAAATATTGAGGTGGTTGATACAATGAAAATTGTTGAAGCGCCAACCCCGGAACCGGAACCGGCGCCTAAACCAGCTACTAAAAAGAAAGCCAAGACAACAGATAAACCTAAAGTTGACAAGAAGGAGAAGGCAAAAGGCGATGATGACAAAACGTCACCTAAGGCTAAAAAATCGTCAACAACTAAGCAATCCGTCAAACAACAAAAGGAGGTCGTAGAGGAGGGGGATCTTGCCGTTGTTGAGGCCAGTGTTGGAAAACTGGCGGTGGATAAACCGGATTTTGAACATGAAGAGCTGGACGAAAAGGGTTTTTCCAAGAAGTTCAAAGCCGATGAGGAAGCTGACACTGAAGAATTGGATAAGAAAAAAGCGGGCGCTAAAGCGAAGAATGGTCTTGGGAAGAGCTCAGCAGGGAATGACTCTGACGAAGAGGAGCCGGTAGTTGCGGCCAAAACAGTCGTCAGTGAACAGACGTCTGATGATCCTGTGCGAATGTATCTTCGGGAAATGGGGTCGATAAAACTCCTGACCCGGGAAGGTGAAGTTGAAATCGCCAAGATGATCGAGAAGGGTCAGCATGAAATGCTTGATATACTGTTGCGGTCCGAGCTGATCGTTATCTACCTGTTTGATCTTGGCAAAAAGCTAAAAAACAGTAAGGCTCGCGCCCGTGATATTGTGTCAGGGATTGATGATGACGATCAAGTCATTGAAGAGGAGTCCCAGGCTGCAGATCAGGTGTTGAAGAAGCTGAAAACGGCCAGAAAGCATTTCAATGATCGCAATCTGTTCAAAGATAAGATTGCCAGCATGAAAGATGGAAAAAAGAAGAAGGAGCTTGAAAATGAGCTGGAAGAAACTCGATTTCTGTTGCTGAAGACGCTGCGTAGTATCAATTTCAATACCAAACAGATTGATACCATGTTCAATGTCATGCTGCATCATAATGATAAAATCGACTTAACATTCACACAACTGTCCCGATACCAGCGCGACCTTCGGGCGCCGGTTTCCCAAGTGGCAGAAATTGTAGCGGAGTGGTCTGAAAACGATGCAGCCAAGTGCGAATTGATCGAAAGCCAAATCAAGAAATCGACCAAACACAGCTTTCGTGTCGCCAGGCGGATTCTGGAAAAGGTTCAGGCCGGTGGTCGCCGTATCGACAAGATGATTTCCCAGACGGATGTCAAGCTGGATAAATTCCGGTCTGAAATCAAAAGGCTGAAAATGGCTGAGCGAAAGGTCAGTAAAGCCAAAAGCCTGCTGGTTGAAGCAAACCTCCGACTTGTCATCAGTATTGCCAAGAAGTATACCAACCGGGGCCTTCAGTTTCTGGATCTGATTCAGGAAGGAAATATCGGACTGATGAAAGCGGTGGATAAATTTGAGTACCGCAGGGGATACAAATTCTCTACCTACGCAACCTGGTGGATACGGCAGGCCATAACGAGGGCCATAGCTGATCAGGCACGAACCATTCGGATTCCGGTGCACATGATTGAGACAATCAATAAACTGATTCGGACATCCAGGCACCTGGTCCAGGAATATGGACGGGAACCGTCACCAGAAGAGATCAGTGCCAAAATGGAATTGCCGGTTGAAAAGGTTCGCAAGGTGCTGAAAATTGCCAAGGAGCCCATCTCTCTGGAAACGCCAATTGGGGATGAGGATGATTCGCATCTCGGAGATTTTATTCCAGATGTCTCAGCCGTGCTGCCCAGTGAATCGGTTGTTAATACCTATCTCTCGGATGTGACTCGTCGGGTACTAGGCACATTGACACCTCGTGAGGAAAAGGTGCTCAAAATGCGGTTTGGTATTGATGAGAAAAAGGACCATACCCTGGAAGAGGTCGGTCAGGATTTTGATGTGACCCGGGAGAGGATCCGTCAGATTGAGGCAAAAGCACTGAGAAAGCTGCGGCATCCAACAAGAAGTCGCATGTTGAAAAGTTTTTATGAGTAGTCGTACACCCTAAGGATAGTGCTGAGATTATCTGCCGGTTCATTCCCGACTCGGCAGATAGCAGCCAGCTGGTAGCTTGACCCCGTGATGGGTTTAACCCACTGACCCTTCTCGGTTTCTACCCCGCCTGAGAGATTGTTGCCCCGGTTAGCCGTTTTCCCCGGAGCCAAGTACTGGAATCGAAAAATGGCGAAACGCCCCAGGGAATACCTGAATATTTTCACTTTACTGTAACACTATTGTTCAAAGAGGCTGTTGACATATGAAGCTAGATCAACTTGAAAACTGGCAGAGAACCAATAAATGTGAAGAAATATCCATAACTGACGTCGGTACAGAACAGATTGTCATGGGCTGGATCAATACCCGCAGAGACCACGGTGGTGTTATCTTCTGTGATTTGCGCGACTATTCCGGTATTGTGCAGATCGTCTTTGGTCAGCAGCACGACAAGGAAGCTTTTCTCAAGGCCGATGTGGTCCGTTCAGAATATGTGCTAGCTGTCAGGGGTGTTGTTGCCAAGCGCGATGCAGAAACAATTAATCCAAAAATGAAAACGGGCGAGATTGAAATCCATGTGTCGGAGTTGCGGTTGTTAAACACCTGTAAGCAATTGCCTTTTCAAGTCTCTGATGAGTATCAGGAAACCAGCGAAAAAACCCGTTTAAAAAACAGAATTCTGGATCTGCGAAGAACCGCCATGCAGAAAAATTTGATGATGCGGTCGAAGGCAGCTCAGGTGATCCGGAACTATTTTTACGAAAACCAGTTTTTTGAAATTGAAACTCCCGTCCTGACGAAATCAACCCCGGAAGGTGCCAGGGATTTTCTGGTGCCATCACGGGTTTACAGCGGGAAATTTTTTGCGCTGCCGCAGTCTCCCCAGCTGTTCAAACAAATGTTGATGGTCAGTGGTTACGATCGATATTTTCAGATTGTGAAGTGTTTTAGAGATGAGGATTTAAGGGGGAATCGTCAGCCGGAATTCACCCAGGTGGACATCGAGCTCTCATTCACGAACCAGGATCAAATTTTGGAATTGGTAGAGCAGATGATGACTGGTCTTTTCAAGGAGACTATTGATCATGATATCTCCCTGCCCATACCACGGATGACATACCAGGAGGCGATGGACGACTATGGCAGCGATGCCCCGGATCTGCGTTTCGGGCTGAAACTGATCGACTTGAGTGCCATTGTTGCCGACTGTGGGTTTAAGGTATTTGGTGGTGCTGTCAAGGATGGCGGGGTTGTAAAAGCTATCCGGGTTCCAGGCGGGGCTGGCTTTTCACGAAAAGAGTTGGACGATCTAACCGATTTTGTCAGGATCTATCGCGCGAAGGGCATGGCTTATGTGAAAATGAGGGAAGAAGGATGGCAGTCACCCATTGCCAAGTTTTTCAAGGATGAGGAGATTCAGCAGATAAATGAAGCCACTGGAGCCGAGGTAGGTGACCTGCTGCTTTTTGGTGCGGATACCGAGAAGATTGTTAACGATTCGCTGGGAAATCTGCGTAAAGAGGTGGCACAGAAATCCGGATTGATCAAGGATGACGAGTTCAACTTTGTCTGGATCACGGATTTTCCCCTCTTCGAATTTGATGAAGAAGAAAAACGATATACCTCTTCACATCACCCCTTTACCATGCCGAACGAGGCTGATCTGGAGCAGTGGGAGTCTGAAGATCCCTCTAAGATTAAATCAATTGCCTTCGATTTGGTATTAAACGGTGTTGAACTGGGCGGGGGCAGTATTCGTATTCATCGCAAGGATGTCCAGGAACGGATTTTCAAGCTTCTTTCCATTGGCGACGAGGAAGCACAGGCAAAATTTGGATTTTTCCTGAACGCACTCGAACAGGGTGCCCCTCCTCATGGTGGGCTGGCTCTGGGATTTGACCGTATCATGATGTTTCTAGCCAACACCCGATCGATCCGCGAAGTGATAGCCTTTCCCAAGACTCAACAGGCATCGTGTCTGCTGACGGAGGCACCTTCCGAGGTCGATAAGGCACAGATGGAGGAGCTCGGGCTGGCACTCAGAAAGTCTAGCCGTTCCTGATCCTGACATTGACGTTTCAAGGGGGTTCCTTCGAAACCCCCAACCGCCTTTTCCAGGCTCTTTCCTGCTTCAAAACAACCGTTTTCAAATACTTAACTGAATAGGCTTACCTTTTGCATTTTTGTCTAATGCGATTTCCAGTATGCGTTTTGGCTGGAGATCATGAGATACCCAAAATGACTTTTTCTGAAAAAGAATTGAGATTTTCTTGCAGGTGGTTGAAAAACTGTAATAAGTTGGTGTAGATTGAATTTATCATTTAAATAAAGTTTGGTTATGGCAAAAGCAGCCAAAATGGATTTTGACCGCGGGGGAAAAATGGCAGAAGAAGATGGTGAAGAAGGCGGTGGCGGTGGTGGTAAGAAGCTAATCATCATTATTGTTATTGTTTTGTTGTTGTTGGGTGGCGGCGGAGCAGCGGCCTATTTTCTGCTGTTATCTGGGGATGAAGAAAAACCAAAAGAGGCAGCCGCTCAGGAAGAGCTACTGGAAGAGGAACGGGAACGGGCCAGTAATGTTCTGGAAAAAGCCAAGGACCCTTACTATTTCCAATTCAAGGATCAAAAGTCAGAGGGCGGTGAATATATCATCAGCCTGATGGATGGAAAGCACTTTCTGCGGGTAAGAATGGTCGCCGAAATGGAGATGGATGAGGTAGATTCACATGCATACCTGGAACAGAGAAGGCCACTGATTGATGATATGATCATCTCATATTTTGCCAGCATGGACTCTGCGTCGGCACAATCTCCGGAGAATATTGATCGAATTAAGAAACAAATGAAGAAGAAGCTGAATGCCCTGTATGATCAGGATTTTCTGAAAGATTATCAGGGGAAGGGGAAAAATCCTGTAAAACGGATACTAATCACAAAAATTATTCTCAACTAAGATTTTTTTGTAAACCATATCCACGGGTTCAGAAGATGGCAGATGAACTGGATTTGTCCAGTCTTGATGGAATGGACGATATCGATTGGTCCGATGTCGAAGGGGAGCTCCAGAAAAACAGGGAGATGGTGATTGAGGAGGCTGAGGCAAATAAATCCCCGGATTCAGATGATTTGATGGGCGATGATGAAGCAGTCGAGGAAGACTCCCTGGGCGAGGTGGAAACGGATTTTTTGATGGACATCCCCCTGCGATTGACCGTTGAGGTGGGAAGAACAAAACTGTTGATTAAAAATTTGCTGGCCCTTGAAATCGGCTCAATTGTCGAACTGAAAAAGCGTATTGGTTCGCCTATGAATGTGCTAATCAATGATAAACTGGTGGCCAAAGGCGAGATTGTGGTCCAGAACGAAAAGTTTGGGCTTAAACTCACAGAAATCATTGAGGAAAGCAAACGACTTTTAAAACTTCAGGAAAACTGAGTTATGCAACGACTGGGCGGGCTTGTTCTCATATGCTGGTTTTTGTGTACGACAGTTTTGTATGCCGCTGCTACAAATAGCTCCATCACTGACATCAAAATTTCCTCAGATAAAAATCAAGAAAGAATTCAGCTGGTTTTTGCATCCGACTTTCAAGAGTCGGTTAGTACTGACTTCGAAAATGGACTGCTGCAGGTTACCTTCCCCAGAACCACCTTTGATCCTTCATTGGCGTTTATGAATATCAATGATCGCTTTATCCAGAATATCAGGCTTGTCAAGGTTGCAGGCAGTTCGGTTTTGGAGGTCCATTTCGCCGATCCGGGGTTTGATGCGATAGGGATGATTAAGGAAAAAACAGATGGGACCCTGTTTAAGGTTCTGATAAATAAAACGGAAAAATTCAAGATTGAAGAACCAGCAGCTAGCAAGCCGCTGAAAACCAACGAAGAAAATCAGCCTGATCAACAAGAGATTTCTTTGGGGGGTAGCCCCTTTTGGGACAGTGATATGACGGTAAATATCGTTAAAATGCTGGTAGCGCTTTCTCTGATGTTACTTTTCTTCTATGTTTTGCTATGGGCTTACAACCGGTTTTTCGTGACTCGTTTTCGTTTTAATAAGGGGAAATATGACATTAAGGTATCTTCGTCGTATCATATCAACCCAAAGCAGAAAATCGTTGTATTGGAAATCAATGGGTCTGCTTATGCTTGTGGTGTGACTGCAAACAACATCAGTGTTATATCAAAGGTGTCTGCTGATACCTTCAGTGACTATCTGACAAATCTTGACCTGAATAAGAACAGTGACATCAGCTTTGCTGATATCAGGTCCCAGTATCTTGAGGAAAAGAAGAGGCAGGCAACTCTCCAGGAAGAGCCGGCTGAACCAGAATCAAGGTTTGCTGCGGAACTGATTAAAAGGGTTAAGAACCTGAAACCGCTTGATTAGGCTCATACGCATCTCTTCACGGTACATCCCCTGAATTTCGTTGTGATTGTCAAGAATAGACTTGAAAGCACGTTTGTTTTCAGGGATATTGATTATTATCCTACATTTTTTACCCTGAAATGCGTTACACTGAAATATGAATGATCAGGTTTGATTCATGATGTGATAATACTGTCTATAAAATTAATTGAATTGTCATAGAATTTGTTATGGAAAAGGAAAAGGTCGTACTTGCATATTCCGGTGGATTAGATACTTCTGTCATTGTCCGCTGGCTGGTTGAAGAGGGTTATGAGGTGATTGCCCTTTGTCTGGATCTGGGTCAGAAAGTTGAAGACTTGGATGAGATCAGAAATAAGGGGCTCAAGGCTGGAGCATCAGAGGTGATCATCAAGGATGTCGCCGATGAGTTCGCCAGGGACTATATTATCCCCACACTACAAATGAACGCCGTTTATGAAGGCACATACCTGTTGGGGACAGCTATTGCCAGGCCTCTGATATCAAAACACCAGATTGAATGTGCGGAGCAGTTTGGAGCTAAGATCGTCGCTCACGGTTCAACTGGTAAGGGAAACGATCAGGTGCGATTTGAGATGGGTTATTACGCGTTAAGTCCTGATATCGATATTATAGCTCCCTGGAAAATAAAGAAGTTTTACGAAGCTTATCCGGGACGACAGGAATTGCTGGACTATGCACAAAAACACGATATACCTGTTAAGGCCACAAAAAAGGAACCTTGGAGCTCAGATGAAAACTTGATGCATATTAGTTTTGAAGCTGGCATGTTGGAGGATCCCTGGACGAAGCCGTTGAAGGAAATGTTCGAACTGTCGGTTTCTCCACAGGAAGCACCGGACTCGATCCTGGAGTTAACACTCGATTTTGAGGATGGTGTCCCAGTTAAGATTGATGGTGAGAAAATGGAACTGCTGCCATTGATCCGCAAACTGAACAGAATTGGTGGTGAAAATGGAATTGGGCGAATCGATATCGTTGAGTCCCGGTTTGTGGGCATGAAGTCAAGAGGCGTATACGAAACACCGGGGGGAACTATCCTGATGGCAGCCCATCGTGCCATGGAGTCCATAACCCTCACTGGGGACGTAATCGATCTCAAGGAGAACTTGATGCCGCGCTTTGCGGGGCTGATCTATAATGGTAACTGGTTTTCCCCTCAGATGAAGCTGCTGTTGAACCTTGTCAAGGAGAGTCAGAAGGATGTCACTGGGACTGTTCGTATGGAGTTGTACAAGGGCAATATCAATATCACCGGACGCAAATCACCGGTCAGCCTTTATGATGCGGATATCGCCTCTATGGAAAAGGATGAGGGGAATTATGATGTGGAAGATTCAAAGGGTTTTATCCGAATCAACGCTCTGCCAGTGCGGATTTACCACAAGGCAAGGAACCGTTGAGTCAGTTTGACGGATTAATGAACATCATGGGGGCAACAGGATGAATCAGGATCAAACCGCATATAAAATTAATGTCAAAGGTTTGCGGCTCTATGCTTATCACGGGGTGCATCCTGAAGAGAATAAGCTGGGGCAGGAATTTGAAATCGATCTGGTTCTATCGGTTGTTCGCCCATCGACCATGGACGATCGCCTGGATCAAGTGCTCAGTTACTGGGATGCGATGACGACCATCAAAAAGGTGTTTACGGGGAAAACATTCAAGCTTCTTGAAAACGCTGCACAGACCATCCTTGATAGTCTCTCAGAATATCCGCAAATCAAGCACGCTGAAATCAATCTGAAAAAGCTAACACCCCCCATACCTGTCACCGTCGATTTTGTTGGTGTGATCATGGAAAAATCCTATTGATGGATTATCGAGATTGGCGGACTATTCCCTGCAGTGGAAGTGGCTGTGGCTGTGTATCGTGAACCTGATAATGTTGTGATCTGCTTGGCAAGATGTTTATGAGCAAGGAAAAGACTGCACTGATATTGTTGAACGGAGAAAAGCCATCCCGGGGGTTGCTGGAGTCTCACTGGCAGATCTCCGATCTAAGGGTTTGTGCGGATGGGGCAGCTGCTATCTGTGATGAATATGGCCTTTATCCTGACGTGATTCTAGGGGATCTGGACTCGTTGAAACAGGACACGAAGAAGCACCTGCCACTGTCTCAAATTATTGAAGCAGCTAACCAGGACTTCACAGATGGGGAGAAGGCAATTCAGTTCTGTATCAATGAGGGGGTCGGGAGAATTAGTCTTTTTGGCGCCTTGGGAAAGCGGTCGGATCATGCCCTTTATAATCTGGGACTGCTAAGGACGTTTCATCGAGAGGTGGCAGAACTGACCATTTGTTCTGATGACGAAACAGTTCTGCTGATATCAGGCGAAAAGACATTTTCATCATCTCCGGGAACCCGAATCTCTTTACTGCCCATTTTTGGCAGGGTTGAGAACGTTACCACCTATGGTCTGAAATACCCCTTAAAAACCGAACATCTGGAGCTGGGCTATTCTAGTAGTGTGTCGAATTCCTTCATTGATGAGTCTGTTACTGTTTCTTTTTCATCCGGATTACTGTTGGTAGTGATAGGCAGCCAGAACAAAATATAGCTCAGCATCAGGCGCTCACAGCCATCTTTCATAAATTTTCAAATGCTGCTCTCCGGAAAAGTCCCATGAAAAATTTTTCAATCGCTCCTTTGCATGCTGATTCAGCCTGAATCTCTCTTCACGATCATCCAGAACCTTTAGAATCGCATCTGCTACTACTTCCGGTTCATCTGGTGGTACCAGCAATGCGCTGTCACCACAAATTTCAGGTATTGCTGATGTTGATGAAGCCACTACCGGAATTCCGCAGGCCATAGCTTCAAGAGGAGGAATCCCAAACCCTTCATAGAAGGAAAGGTAGAGAAAGGCCTCCGCTCCTGAGTAAAAAGCAGGTAAATCTCTATAATTCATATATCCAGGGGAAAAAACCTGTTGCTTGATTAGCTTTTTCTCCCTTCGTGAAAACGTGTTTAGTTCTCTGAACACGTCATATCCCTGTTGCCAGATTCCGCAAAGGACGAGTGGGGGGATACTCTTGTCTTCTCTCCATGCATGCGCGTACGCGTTAACCAATCCAGCAATATTTTTATGGGGGCGAATGTTACCGACATATAGCAGGTACTTTTCAGGCAATTGATATTTTTTTCTAACCTCATTTATCTCATCCTGGGAACGGCGATAAAAGTGCGAGTCTATGCCGTTGTATACCACTTCAATTTTGTTTTCAGGCACATCAAAATACTTCAGGATCTCCTGTTTTGAAAACTCAGAAACGGTGATGATTTGATCAGCTTTTTTAAGAACTTGTTTCAGGAAAAGGTTGGAATACAGCCTTTTTGCCAGGCCGGGGAAAAAATGACTCATCGTGTGGTGGCAGATATCATGAATCGTAACAATCAGCGTTCCGTTATAAATTAAGGGTGCATTATAGTGTGGAACATGAAGTAGTTTGGAATACTTCATGGCTTTTGGCAAAAACACCTGTTCACCAATGCTATAAACCTCCTGGTTGAATTGGTGTATTGCATATTTATCCAGTAGATCTTTATTGTTGTTCAGCGTATTGCGTGGTGGGAGTAGTAATTCTATTCTGGGTGGTTGTCCTGCTTTTTGGAAGTAGTCAAGGAGGTTAACGATATAGGTCGAAATTCCACTTCCCTTGATCATACGAGCATCCAACAAAATGGAACTGTCTGACGGTCTAGAGTCTGGGTAAACGGCTCTTTTGCTTACTACAGGTTGAAAGCTGTTATAGAGGGCCTCATGGGACTGTACCATTTTCTCAATGGAGTAGCCCTGTTTCACCATATTATGTCCACTTTCCCCTAATTCAGTCCGCTTTTCCGGTGACCCATAGAGCAATTGCAGGGCATCGCAAAAAGCATCTGTATCATTTTCCGCTATCAGGAAACCATTTGATTCGTTCACTAAGCTGCGGTTCCCCGTAACGTCGCTGGCAACAACTGGAAGCTGTTCAGTCATAGCCTCCATCACCGCAGTTGGAAGTCCTTCCCATCGAGATGTCGAAAGGAACACATCGCTGGCTTCCAACCATGGTGGGACAACTAGTTGAGACCCTGCTAAGGTGACGTGATTTTCAAGATTCTCGGTTTTTAAATACTGTGTGATAGTCGTTTCTGGAATATCGTCTTCACCTCCAACAATCACGTAATGTGCAGGGATATTGCGTTCACGCAGCCTGCCAATGATTCGGATACTGTGTTTTAGATTTTTTGCAAATGAATAACGAGCGACACAGATGATGAGGAATGTGTTGACTGGCAGATTAAGCTCCCTTCGAAGTTCCTGTTTATCGAAGCGTCTTTGCCTGGTTAGCAGTTCCACGCCATTATTGATCACCTGTTGTCTGGAAGCTGCGATATGGATTCTGTTACTGGCTTCCTGCCGCTCTGAGTTGGAAACATGTATAATTTTGTCTGTCAGCAGGCTTGCGAGTTTTTCAAATATAAAATACAGATTATGGGCCCACCTAGGGTACTGCTTATAGTGTATACCATGAAAATGGTGAACAACAATCAGTCTTGGAAAGCGAAGCTTTAGCAGGCGGCTCCAAATTCCAGCCCCCTTTCCATGTGAATGAACAATGTTGATGTCGTTTTCTTTTACAATGCGGATCAGACTACTCAGATTTGTCCATTTCAATTCTCTAAGATTCAAAGGGAAAACCGTGACCCCTGTCAGCTGCTTCAATTTAGGGTAAAACGGCTCTTCATCCGGGGCTGCAACGAAAAACCGAAGAGTGTCCTTATCGATATTCGCCAGCAAATTGTACATTACTTTGGGTCCACCACCAATATCAGATCTACCGTTAAGCTGAAGGATGTTTATTTTTTTCCCCATATTTTAGGACTAATTGACAATTCAAATTGATGTTTCAAGTGCTGATTTTGTAAATTTGTTCAGCAGCTCAGATTTATTCGTTCAGCAGGTCCTTGTTCTTGTCCTTGTATTCGCTGTTGTATGCAAAATAGACGATCCCTCCGAGCAGGTAAACCGCAAGCTGGATGACAATAAATAGATTAAATATGTCAGCGCCGCCGGAAATGCCAATCAGGAGGTAGAGTGTCTCAAACACCGCGTGGCCGATGCCTATACCGCCGGGTGCTATGGGAATAGCCGTCGTGATCAGCCCGATGGGCATGATAAACATTTGTGTGGGTAGATTGATCTGTTCCATACCCAACCTTCTGGCCACCAGGAAGAACAGAAAGGCAGAAAGAGTATGGACGATGATCGAAATTCCAAGTGTCAACGCCAGCGTCCGCCAATGATGCTGGTACAATTTAAATATATTGTATACTTTTAAAAAAATTTCACTTTTCGGCAGTTTATTGAACAGGCGAATGAACGGATCCCTACCCTCTGCAAATGGGAAAAGGATAATGGTATAAAAAACAGCAATGCCGAAAAAAAGAGCAATGATAAACAAAGCCAGGGGTTGAAGCTTGGGTTGAGAGAAAATAAGGCCCCAGTTAAAAATCAAGGCGAAAAATGCCATTACAATCAGGCCAAACAATCCGGTGGCGCGGTCGATAATCAGCGTCATCAAAGCCTTTGTTTTCCCCTCACTGCTGTCCAGCTTAACGATGTAGTACCCCTTGACCAGATCTCCGGTTACGGCTCCAGGTAGTGTGGTGTTGAAGAAGTTACCGATCCAGGTTAAGGAATAGGCGCGTCGCAGCGGCAGCTTGATCTGAATTGCCCGGAGCAGCAACCACCAGCGAAATGCGGTCAACGGAATGCTGAAAACCAGCAGTACGAAAAGCAGGGTGAACAATATCTTTGGCGAGTCCAAGAGCAGGAGTAACCGACTGAAATTCAGTCGACCGCTCTGGACCAGAAAACCAATGATACCGAGGGTCAGGCATAGCTTGAGGATGGTCTTGACAGCCTTTTTAATAGTCATAGTCAGGGGAAAATTGTGGCAATTTGGGAACTCGCGGGATCTGCATCTTGCTAAGAGTCTGGATTTCGAACAGCTTCAAGCTCATCTTGTTGAATAGTCTGCTCGTCTCTCTTGTCCTGCCACTCCAGTATACTTCCAGCGTATTGATCAATTATTTCCGCGGGCGATTTTGATTGATCGCGAAAGATATCGGGTTGGTTGAGGATGAAAAAATCAAGGATTTGTGACTCTTTTCTGATCAACTCAGAAACCTTGCTCAGTTTAAACTTTCGTCTTCTATATAACTCTATCAATAAACAGGATATTTGGAAAGAGGGCTGGCTTGGAATTCGAGCCTTTACGAATTTCTCAATCAGGGTGAAAAATGGACCGCTGCGATCATTTCCCTTTTGCGACCTCTTATCTATCTCAAGGAAGTATTGATGAACCATGGCGAATGAAACGAAATAGGACCAGCCCTGTTCGAAATTTCTGAGGGCATTACTTTTTCCAATCGACCTATTCGTTTTATTCTTCCCGAATTGAGATCCCATTTTGCAGGTGTACAGCATATCAACATAAGACACTTTTCTCAGGTCCAGCCAGGCAAGGATGGTTTTGATGCGAAGAAAGTCGGTACAATCTGAAATTGACTGGTAGGTCTCTGATTGAATGTTGTCCAGACAGGTATATATCCTCAGTGCAGCTTCGAATAGTTTCTGATACACGGAGTTTTTGTATTGGTCCTTTACCCTTGATATATACGACCCGGTTTTTTTTCCGCCTGACGGCCGGTCGGGTTTGCAGTTCTGCCAGATCCAGAGTGGAAAACGATCGAGGGTTTCCTGCTGCTTTTGGGACAGTTTTGCTCCTTCTATCAGGAAGGGTTTGACAAAGCCACGACGTTTGAGAATTTTGATTCGTTCGCTGAAGGTGCTTTTCCAGGCATCCAGAACAGCATATTCCGGTGGATCATTTTTCGAAGCCTGCTCCAGGTAAGAGCGACATTCGGCAAGCTCTTCCATTGAGTTGACGATCAACTGTAATCGTTCTTCAAGCGCATTAAAAATAGTCCATTGCCGATTCTTGGACAAAGATCGAAACTTTCCCAGGTCATATGGGAGTATGACTGTCGTCTGGGGATTCAGCGAAAAAAAGCGTTCTGTCAGGTCATCATAAAATGAATCTGAATCAGTGTTCAGCGATTTCATGTGGTTTTGAAATGCACTATCAATGATTTCATAAACGGGGTCTTCAACTCCGGGCTCGCTATTAAACAGGTTATTGAAAAATTCATTTTTTCCGATTTCACGCCGTTTGGGTCCTCTGATCCCAAGGCTTTGTGCGGCCCGGTCAAACTCCTTGACCAGAGGAGTGGGAAACTGGTCCATGAAATGGATGAACTGGGCTTTTTCCTGGATATCAAATGCCGGGGGTTCCCTGTCGTCTGCCATTACGCGAAAGGCCGTTTTCCTGGGGACGTGCTCATCAAAAAACAGTTTACCAAACAGTTTTGAAAAAAGCAGTCGGACGGTCTTGATTACCTCTTCTGAGGTGGTAACTTTTTCCGGGATGATCAATTCCACTGTCGGAGTTCCGTCATTCCAGCTAATCCGTGCTGCAGGGAGAGGGGTGTTTTGCTTTAGGGGGGATCCGCTTTTTGATTCCCAGCTTGAACGGGTATGGAAACTGACTTCGGGGCTGTACCGCTTTAGTCTCAACTGGTGTTTTTCAGCGTTAACAAAGCTTTCATTGACCAGATTCTGGATGGCGTTCTTGGACTTATTGTCAAAGTTCCCGGCGAAATGTACGAGGATATCATAAGCCCTGACGGGCAGGAGCGACTCAAAATCTGCAAGGCTTTTGTGAAATATCTGAATGCTCTCTGAACTGAACCGCTTGTCCAGGAGATCGTCACCCATTGTTGAGAATGATTCTCCCTGATTTCCCGATGCGCCATTCGCCATCTGGCCGCCCTCTTCTGGTGTTTGTCAGGATGAAATAATAGTGTTCCAGCCGATGAGTCGATTTGTTGCTCAATTAAATCGGGCTGTCACGGTAGCGTATTGATCAGGATGCGCATTGTGTCAATTGCCGGACCTCTTATCCACTGATATTGTGTTTTGACTGCAAAAGTCAATTGATTCCTATCTGGATGGGCAGAAATCCGGAAACGGGAGATGCCAACAAAACGAGTTGAGTTAATCGTGAAAGAGTTGTAAAAAAGAGGATCATGATATCGTTGAATCAGGGCGGTTCAAGTTTTATGATAAACTGTTCTGAAATGTAACCCCTACATCACTGGAAAACTAAATGCAGATCTATTTTCTGTTTGGAAATCAGCCTCTGGAAATCAAGGAAATGGTTGATGAATTAACGGCGGGTCTGTTACCGAAAGCAGACACGGAAAATGCTGTTTTTTCCTTTGATGTTGTCGATTTCTTCACGCAGGAGCGTGATAAGGCCAGAAATCAATTCAGAGATTTTCAAAATACCTGTCAGACCGTCTCTTTTTTTTCTCCGGAAATTGTGGTGCAGGTAAACAACCTTCAGAAAATTCCGCTGAAAAAGTCACCTGCGGATGTTGTTATCAAAGCACTGAAAGAAATCAGCTTGGTGAAGAATGATGTGGATGGTGACAGCCTCTGGTTTGATGCTGACAGTCTGGTCGACAGAGTTGAGACCCGCCACCACATTACGGGATTCCAAATTGCCGAGGAGATAGTGCACTGCGGTGGCAAAACATTCTACCTGAAACTCGACCCACTATGGGAAAAACGGCTCATTCATCGCCAAAAAGGAAAAGGGATAGAGGCTGTTGAATTTAAATCGTTCCTGAACGAGCGAATTAAGCAAAACATGATTTACGAGCTCCCTGAAGGTGGGATTTCGGGAAATGAATCCGGCACATCGGATGTTTTGACAATTTTGAAATCCTATATTGAGAATCCGCCGGGACAAGTCACATTTATCTTTACCGCTAACATTCGAAACACGCGGGAAATCAATTCGGAGGTTTACGCGCTGCTCCAGCAGTACGGCAAAGAGATCAAGGGGACGGTTGCCTATGATGATTTCAGGCCTTTGTCCTGGGTGATGAAACGGGCTGAAAAAAAACAGCTGGCAATTGTTTCTGATGCAGCTGATCTGCTGATTGAAATAGCCGGGACCGATTTTTCGATCCTGGATATGGAGCTTGAGAAACTGTCGCTGTTGTACCCACCCGGGACGAGAATTACACCAGACGATCTTCTGCAAAGTGTTACACACTCAAAACGTTTTACCATCTTTCGTATTGCTGATTTCCTGGTGCAAAAGGACCTGCATAAAACGGTTGAAAGCCTGGAAATGATCTTAAAGGATCATCCTGGAGAGTCGATCGGTGTCTTTGGCCTGATTGCGTCGCAATTCCGACGATTGCTCAAAATAGCCTGGATGGCGGAAAAGGGAGTGTCGGAGAAGAACATCATCAGTCAACTGAAAATAAATCAGTGGGTTGCCAAGCAAGCCATCAGACATTCCCGGAACTTTACACGACTTGAACTGGAAAATATCGTGGTTCATCTGGCAAAAACAGATCTGCAAATAAAGTTTTTTGTTAAAGATGCGCTGACCATAATGGAAAATATCTGCTTTCAGATTTGCCAAGGGGTGTTTGCTGAGAAACGGCACATTGAACAACACTGGTTGCCCTGATCTGTTGTGCTTAATTTGTTCCACCCCTGTGATCTGTCCCTTGAAGTGAGTTGATGTGAGAGGCTGAAAGGAGCCCCATGGAGCGATTGCGGAATCCAATACTTTTTGTTGTTGTCCTGCTACTCCCTTTTCTTCTGTTCTATACCGGGTGGCGATACTGGTGGCTCTGCCAGATTTTACTCCAGATTATCATCTGCCTGGTTGGTTTGTTTTTCAGCTTCTGGCGTTTCCCGGCGCTGGCGGCCCTCGTACTGCTTATCGTTTTCAATTCCCCCTGGTTTGACCTGAATAACGATATTCCGGACACCTGTGGGCAACAGATTGATCACTTTTCAGGGATCGTTGACAATGATCATGACGAAGAATTCAACAAGTTACGGATGATCAAGGTCGAATGCTGGTGTCGCGGAAAGTTTAGGCGATGGCCGACTGCCGAGGTGGAAGGCTCTGATGACCGAGTGGGTTCAGTCGGATGGTTTCGCAGAGGCGATCGGATTCAATTGAAACATATTTCCATTCGGGGCCATGGTCCCTTTGCGGTTGATATCAGGCCTGAGTCCCGGTTTTCCATCAGCAGTATCACTTATCGTCAGAGAATTCTTGCCAGGGGTACGCATCTTTTATACATCCAGAAAAAGGCACGCTATTATCTGGGTGAATTTCCAGCGTCTGTCTACAAGGCTCTTGTTACGGCAGACCGGTCATCGCTGACGCTTGACTGGAAGAAGCGGATCAGCGAACTAGGCATTACCCATTTATTTGCGATTTCGGGGATGCATATCGGGATTTTGTACCTGTGGTTCGCTCTGGCTATCCGATGGTTACTTTCGTTTCCGATTGCGAGGGTCGAACAGGGAACCGGGGTGTTACTGACCGACCTCATATCAATATCTACCATTTTTGTGTTTCTGCAGATCATCGGAATGCCAATCTCTGCTGAACGGTCATTTATCATGCTGGCATGGTGGGGGTTGATGCGTCATTTCCTGGGGTGGCAACCACTCTGGTTTATTCTGTGTGGAACCGCGGCCATTATTTTGCTGGCCTCTCCAACCGCCATAGGCCAGAAATCTTTTCAGCTCTCTTTTCTATCAGTAGCGGGGATTATACAGATTCTGCCATTGCTGCCTCAACGCCACTTAAGGGATTCAAAATGGAAGGCGTTCCTGAAGGTGGTCTTATCCTCCCTGGCTATCAGCCTGTGGCTGTTTGTGCTGACGATGCCACTGGTCAGTCAACTGGCTGAGCAATTTTCTTTGATTACACCTTTCAACAACGTGATTCATATTTTTTATCTCACCTTTATCTTCCTGCCCTATGCACTTTTGGTTGCCTTGTTCACATTGCTGGGAATGCCATGGGGCGGATTGCCGGGAGAAATTTACCTTTACTCCGTGCTTAATCTTCTTGGTAAATTCTGGGAATATCTTCTGAATATTAATTCTGAATTGAATCACCTCTTTTTGTTTAACCATCTAAATTCATGGCATATTGGCACCCTGCTGATATGGATGTTAATTCTGACCAGTCCCTTTCTAATTGGACAACGGATCCGTAAAAAGCAGAAAAAATAAACATTTGTTCATATTATTCTTGACAGGGCTGTTTTTGTTAGGAAGGATACAGATGTTCACTGATACAAATGTTCTGCTTTTTAAAAAATATTTCAGAAAGGTATTATGAAAACAGCTGAAAAGAAACAATTGGTAATGATCGGAATTCGTCGGAAAGGTGAAGTAGGATTCAAGCTTAAAACGGCCAAGTGCAAGGCGGATCTGGAAAAGAATCGTTTGCCAACACGCAGTTGCAACCAGCCGTCAACATCAGCTGCTTTTCTGTAAATTATTTCTGAGCATCGTTGAGTTTGTTTGCTTTGCAGCAGGCCGTTTATTCGGACTATTTATCCCAGATAATATACTTCTCAGGATCGACATACTGGTCGTTGATCAGGACTTCATAGTGCAGGTGAGAAGCGGTGCTCCGCCCGGAATTACCCATTCTGGCAATCAGATCTCCGCGCTTAACTTTTCTGCCGGTTTTGACTTCAAATTTAGCCAGGTGACCGTATCGTGTGACGGTGTTATAACCGTGATCAATGACAAGAAATAGTCCCAGGTTCCCTTCGACCTTCGCATTATCTACAATGCCATCTGCAGGTGCGTAAATGGGTGTGTATTCACGGTTTGCTATGTCAAACCCCCTGTGAAAACGGCCTTTTCCGGTGAACGGGTCCCTTCGTTTGCCATACTTTGATGAAATATAACCGGCAGCAGGTGCTATGGATGGCCTTCTGGCCAACATGTCCTTTTGTTCATGGAGGTAAGCTCCCAATTGAAAAAAACTGATTTCTCTTAATTTGGTATCGAGATCCAGCTTTTTCAACTTCATCAGAAGGATTCGGCTGTCAAGGGTATGCTGGTTCTTGAAATCACTGAAACCATTTCCGTTATCAACATAGCGGATACGGGTGGCTGATTCCTGCAAGCCACTGATTAGTCGAAGTTTACGGTCAAATTTCTCCAGGTCTCCCAGCTCATTTTGACGGTTCTGCAACGTATTATTAATCATCTGTATTGAAATTTTCTGGAGCATGACCGCGTTTTTCAGTTCTTTCAAATTGCGACTCTTTCCCTTGGTCAAGTAATAATCGACCAGGATAGCTGAGGATATGACCAAAAGAATACAGAGAGTGAGCGCAATCAGCTTCAGTAAAAAGGCCGATATTTCAAATTTCACAATCTTCCCGCTTTTTTGAGGGATGACCATGATCGTCAGGTAATTCCGCAGCATCAGTTCTCCAGATACTATTTCAATCGACTATTTGTTTTAGTAGTTATACCAGACATTATAGATAGTGGCTGTCGGTCTGTAAAATCCAGACTGAATCGACTGTTTTTAATTGTTAAAGCAGGCTTTTCCAGATACCCTGCTGAGCAAGCAGATTTAATTCCGAAGGCGCCAATAAAGTGATTTTAACCGATCAGGAGGCCAATGGAAAAAGGAGAGGTGGATCAGTTGCCGGACAACGGGTTTACTGAACTGTGGCTGCACTATATCTGGAAGGAAAGTAAACTCGATGATATCCAGTTGAGAATGGAAGATAACCGACAGTTATCAGTTATTTTCCCAGGCTGGTATAATCGAAGCTGGGGGCCGGACTTCTCGGAGGCCCGGATTCTGATAGATGGAGTCGAGTTTTTCGGGGATGTGGAAATACATGTCTCTGAATCTTCCTGGAAAGAGCATCAGCACCATCTGGATCCTGCCTATAACAAAGTGATATTGCATGTCTTCTTCAAGAAGGACGGGGGCACGGCTATTAATCAACTGGGACAGCTTATCCCCTCGTTGCATATAGGGGACCTGCAATTCGAACCACTCTGGGTCAGGCATGATATTCGCCGACCCGTTTTGATGCGTGAATTGCCAGGGGCGTGTGGCCTGAGCCTGACGGAAGACAAGTATCGGAAACTGAGGGATTTGATTTTTCAGGCTGCTGAACAGAGGCTTCTGGTAAAGGCTTCGGTTTTTCAGGAAGAGATGAAGCGGTCTGAGCCTGTGGTTCACGAAGACCTGCTTTTCAGTAAGATCTGTCAATCTGCCGGGTATTCGGCCTTTTCAGGGTCATTTGGAGAGTTGGCCCGGACTTATCCTTACTCTGAGATTGTTCGGCTTTTTCGTTCCATGCACCGGCAGAACAGGATAGAGGTGTTGGGGAGATGGTTTGGTTTTATGGGTATTCTGGATGATGTTGACCCGGACAAGGTTCATGATAGCTTCCGGCGAGAGTGGATGGCGTTTCGTCAGTTCTGGTCAGGCTTGAATGATCCGTTATCAGTGGTCAATCTGACTGCCGGAACCCCCTACCGACCATTCAACCATCCCCTGAGACGTCTGACCGGGCTCTACTACCACCTGGAAAAAGTCCAATTTCAGGGGTTAATGAAGTCCTGGTTGATCTTTCTACATAACTGCCAGAAGGCTATCGCACAAAAGAGTCGTCAACGGGCAGCTGTGATTTCTCTGCTGAACGGGATGTTCCCTCAGCCGGAGTGGGATCCGCTGAACCGGCTTCTTTCTATAACGAGTGTCCGACAGTCTGAAAACAGGTTGCGGCTGATCGGAGAGCAGAGACAACTGATCATTCTGATAAATGCTGTGATCCCCTATTTTCTTGCCTGGTCAAAGATTAACGGCGATCGCACCCTCGAAAGGATTTTGTTTGACCTGTTCCTGATTCTGCCGGCTGAAGGAAAAAATAGAAAGACCCGGTTTCTGGAACAACGATTGTTGATGCTGAACCCGCAATTCAAGATGAAGAAGAACCTGAGCTATCATCAGGGCTTGATTCAGTTGCATGATGATTGCTGTAAAAGCTACTATGAGGGATGTCAGAATTGTTCACTGGTGAAACTGATGCAAAAATCCGGAATTGAATAAAAAGACCTATGAAAAAAACGCTTTTGGTTTTATTGACCTGGGTGGTTACAATTGCGGCTGGCAACGGGTTTACCGCTGAAAAGTCATCTTTTGAGCGGTTGTTGAGGACCCGGAATTGCCCTGGATGCAATTTCTATAAAGTCAGTTTTCATCGAATCGACCTCACGGAGGTCAATCTTCGTGGGGCAAATCTGGCCTATGCCTCTTTCAGAGAAGCGACACTTTACAAAGCAGATCTGACGGGCGCAGATCTAAGGGGAACCGTATTTGACGGTGCTATCTGGGTTGATGGAACCATATGCCAGACTGGATCTGTAGGAATGTGCCGTCGCAAAGCAAAGTGAGTATTGAGTCTCATTCCAAGCTTAACAGGATAGACAAAAAATATGTTTTTTAGAAAAAGTAAGAAAATCCAGGTAAATATTAAGCTCCTGGCAGGGCTCGATCAGAGGGCGGGCTATGATGCTGAAAAGGGAATTCAAGTGGAGATCCCAGACAAATCCCGGCTCAAAAGACTGATCAAAGAAGTTGATTTGCCCCGGGACCAGCCGATTGCCTTTCTTGTAAATGGAGAAAAAGCAAAGCCGGGTGATCACCTGGCCGATGGCGACGAAGTATTCTGCTTCCTGCCTTTTGCTGGTGGTTGATGCGGGCTAAAGAATAATCTTTGTTCCGGTCCCCTTGTCCGTGAACAGTTCGGAAATAACTGCGTGTGGGTCCATTCCGCTGATAATATGAGCACTCTTGACGCCATTTTCGAGGCTGTATAGCATGCCCTTTACCTTTGGCACCATTCCTCCTGAAATGACACCCTTCTCGATCAGTTTCAGAGTTTCCTGCCGATTGATTGCAGATATCAGTTTATCGTCTTTCAAAATTCCGTGCACGTCGGTCATAAAAATAATCTTATGTGCCTTCAAAGCGACACCTATATGAGATGCAACTGTGTCTGCATTGATATTGTATGTGTTCCCGTCGGTTCCCATGCCGATAGGTGAGATGACGGGAATGTAATGCTTTTCAATCAGTGTGAAGATTAATTCAGGATTAATCTGCTCAATCTCGCCAACGTATCCCAGGTCAGTGCCGGGGATTTCCAGTTTATGCGCCTGAATAAGACGGCCATCCTTGCCACTGATGCCAATGCCCAGACCTCCCTGGGTGTTTATGTTGGTAACGATCTCCTTGTTAATGGTTCCGGACAGGACCATCTCTGAGATTTTTAAACTGGGTAGATCGGTCACCCTCAATCCGTCAATGAAAGTACTTTCCAGCCCATACTGTTTGATGGCAGCAGTCACCTCAGGGCCTCCTCCATGAACGATGACCGGTAGCATTCCTAAAGACCTCAGCAAAACAATATCCCGGGCAAAAGAGATTTTAAACTCTTCCTGGACCATTGCAGCCCCGCCATATTTTATGACGACGACTTTCTGTGAAAAGTCCTGAATATAGGATAGTGCCTCGATTAAAACCTGACGTTTTCCGGCAGGGTCAAGATGCGACAGCTGTTCTTTCTGAAGTTCCATGGTCAATTCGCTGGTTGGTGGTTATTCAATTAGCAGATATTGCGATAGGCCTGATGACAATACAATAGCCCAAATCCAGAGTTTCGTTAACCCAATTATGATGTTTTTTATGGTCTGTGCATCCAAAAAAAAGCGGATCAATTTTCGAATCCAGCTGTGTGTTTCCCCTTTCGGTTTGTTGCATATGATTGAATATTGGATCTAATTTACTATACTTTGTGAAACCAATAAATTAGAATTATCGGTATTATACCGTTTCATGAATCGACCAGAATATAAGTAAATGGTTGCAACCTCAATCAATACGGAGAAATTCATGCCTGTTGCAGACTATGAGACATACTGTCGGATGCTCGATACCGCAAAAGAAAACCATTTTGCCTTTCCGGCAATCAATGTGAGTTCCATCGCAACGGCGAATGCTGTCTTAAAGGGCTTTGCGGATGCAAAATGTGATGGTATTATCCAGGTCTCGACCGGAGGTGGTGAATTTGCGTCTGGGACAGCGGTCAAGAATATGGCTCTGGGAGCGATATCACTAGCCCAGCACATTCATCTGATGGCCGAGCACTATGATGTTTATGTCGCCCTCCATACTGACCATTGTACCCCTGGAAAACTGGATACATTTGTCAAACCTCTGATTGAAGAGACCAAAAAAAGGCGTGCTGTGGGGCTTCCCAACCTGTTTAATTCCCATATGTTCGATGGTTCGGAACTGCCGTTGGATGAAAATATGAATATTGCGGTTCCTCTGTTACAAGAGTGTGCCGCCTGCGACATAATCCTGGAAGTTGAAGCTGGCGTTGTCGGTGGAGAAGAGGATGGTGTGAATAACGAGGATACACCTGCAGAAAAGCTTTATACCACGCCAGAAGATATGCTTTATGTATATGAGAAACTCAGTGCCGTGCCAGGTAGCCGATTTATGCTGGCTGCTACCTTTGGGAATGTTCATGGTGTCTATAAACCCGGGAATGTGAAACTGACCCCTCACATCCTCAAGGATGGACAGGCAGCAGTGATAGGGAAACACGGGGAATCTGCAGCAATGGACCTTGTCTTTCATGGAGGATCTGGCTCAGAGTTGTCAGACATACATGAGACGCTGGATTATGGGGTGATTAAGATGAACGTGGATACTGATACCCAATATGCGTTTACGCGTCCCATTGTGGAGCATATGTTCAGGAACTACGACGGAGTGCTTAAGATTGAAAGTGAAGTAGGCAATAAAAAGTTTTATGATCCAAGGAGTTATAATAAATTGGCGGAAGTTGGGATGGCGGATCGTGTAGGGGTCGCAGCTAAAGACCTGCGGGCTGAGGGGAAAACAATATTTGGGTCATAAAACAAAAAAGAACAATAAGTTAAGTGTGTCTATTATAAAAATTATAATTTTTTATTGACAAAATTCGCTCTAAAATTTATGATATCTGAATAACTACGGCGCGATATGGGCCGGTAGCTCAGTTGGTAGAGCACCTGACTTTTAATCAGGTGGTCATGGGTTCGACCCCCGTCCGGCTCACCATATTTGCAAGTGTCCCCATCGTCTAGACGGCCTAGGACACCGCCCTTTCACGGCGGCGACAGGGGTTCGAATCCCCTTGGGGATGCCAAAGCATCTCAGGCACCTACGTAGTTCAGCACACCTTCATTTGCCTATCTGGTCGACACATTGGTCGACATCAGCGGATTTTTCTTCTGTTTCATCCAACCATTTTGTACTCTCCAGCTCTGTTTCAGAAACCAGATTATACCGTTTGAATACTGACATTGTTTTGTGGCCGGATTGCGCCATAATAACGAAGTAATCATTCCCTGCAAGACGCATATTGTTGATTGCTGCATGTCTGAGATCGTGAAAAGTGAAATCCCCCAGTTCCGTAGCCTCAATAGCTTTTTTATAGTCTCTTTGCATTTTTCGCCTTGGTACGGGTTCACCATCCATCAAAAAAACATTTCGTAATCTGATACCCCTGGGTATGCCATTAAGCACTTCAGCAACACGCGGGTGAATCTTCAGGTTCCTTGCCTGTTCTGTCTTTGTCATTGATGCTGATAGACTTATCAATCCCCGCTTTAGGTCGATTTTGTTCCATGTTAGATTCAGGATTTCAGCCTGTCGCATCGGCAAGTAATAAGCCATTGTTACTATCGGTTGAAGATATCCAGGGCATTTAGACAACAGTGTCTTGTATTCTTTTAATGTTAGAACCCGCTCTCTAATATTGTTTGCCGTCAGTGTCTTCACATTACGAAATGGACTGGTCTCTATCTCACTTTCCAAGACAGCCCGATTCAGCATAGTTTTGGCAAAGCCTACTTCCTTGTTTACCGTATCAACAGCAATATTTTGTTCTTTCCTTGCCTTTGACGGCTCTTTCAGTCTTGTTTTTTTATACTTCTCCAGGTGTGATGGCTTCAACTGGCTGATTAGCACATCTGAACCAACTAATCGTTCTACATTGGTTAATGCCTGTGCAATCCGCTGATAGGTCTTTTTAGCTTTAATATCGGTCAATTCTAAATACCATTTAACCAATCCCCCAACACTGTGTTTCGTGTTGAGGTTTTTATCAATATATCGGTCTTCTGCAATTGCTTTCTTTATTTCTCCTAATCGGTTTTCCGCAGCTTGCTTGCTAGGTCCAATTCTCTCATACTTGCGTTTTTTCGATGGATCTCGAAACATGATCCAGTAAACTTTACCGCTCGCCTTTTTTAACTGGAAATCACATTTCCCGCACTTGTCGTTTTTAAGGCTGTTCTTACGCTTACATTTCGGACATTCAACTATTAGTGCCATGGTTTAATCCTCCTTTTTTTTTCTTGGTCGTCTTGCTGGTTTTGCATGTTCACCGATATTTTCTTTAACTTTATTAACGTATGAACTTCGAGCTCGTTTTCGTGAGTTCTTTTTGTCGCGCTCGTAACCTTCAGGGTTATCATGCATTTTCTGTTTTCTGATATCCCGTTGTCGTTTTCGATTCATACAAGGATCTGAACAAAAGTTTTTCTCTTTCTTGGATAATTGAAGGAACCAGTTTCCGCATTCATCACACCGTTTAAAAGCGTCGAGTGGTATGTTGTCGATCTCTTGATAAAATATGTAAGTGATTGCTGTGATATCATCAGGGAACATATAAGCTGTCTCAATTCGTGGGGTCCCTGTGTCGTCGATTCTTACTTGTAACATTGTCTCTGTCTTTAGATTGCTAACTTCCGCAGGAACGGCAGAACCGTAGCGAGCCTTGCCACGCTCCAGCCCGTTTATCGTCTTTTCATTGCTAATTTCCGATTTGTATTTCCCCTCAATTCTATCAAACAGTGTACTGGATTTTTCCTTTAATTCCCGCTGCATTTCCTTTAATGGAAGATTATAAATTAAAAAATCGGGTTGGTGCTTTGCTACCTTCTTAACTATATCCTTCGCTATTTGTTCCCCTTGCTCATTGAGGAAGTTTTGCTCATCAGGGGTATGTGAAATTTTCCGTTTTGTGTATTTAGCCTTGATCCCACAAACCCAGTCGATACATAGCTTATTTAAGAATTGCGGATCTGTGCATCCATCCAAATCAAGTCGCAGGAAATCAAAGAACCAATCTAAACGCTTTTTGTGGGCTTTATCTATCTTCGGGGGCTCATAGATCATAGCGTCTTTTATGAGCTGGTCTCGTGTTTGTTGATTCATAATCATTTAATCTGCGTTACAGTAAAAATAGTGTAATTACTTTGGATTTCATAACGCAGCATTTTGTTGAGTCTGCGTTACATAATATATATACTTTTTACTGTTATACCGTTTACTATCTTCTTATGCAACATAGAAATTTTCTATTAACTACTATTGGAGGCTAAATGGTTACATACACAGTGAAGGAAGCCGCAGAAAAGTCAAAAATGTCTGTCGCTTGGTGGCGAAAAATGATCTTCGAAAAAAAACTCCGTCATTTGCGAATAGGTAACCGGGTATTCATTCCGGAAACTACTATCGAGGAGCTATTCAAGAACGGCGTTGTTGAACCGGTTGACCAGAGGCAGGCATGATCGAACTTTCAGAAAAATATTGTATCCGCTTTAATATCCCGGACAATGCGACCCTGAACGGCACTGAAGGCAAAAACGCCAGTTAACAGGTATCTGAGCATCAAAAACAAAAAAAACGGCTTCATAAGTTATTAAAAAACGCGGGGCGCTGGGTTGGCGTCCAGTGGAAAAAACGCTTCTCATTCGCCTGGAGCGTTTCCTCGCATCATAAAGGCGATAACATGAATTTAGAAGAAGAAATTGCCAACGAGATTGCTATCAGAGTGGGCGATGAAGCAAACGTTGATTGGAAACTTGGATTCTTAACTGCTTTTTATTACCAGAAAGAAATGGTTGTACAAGGTCACACAATCGAACAGATAAAAACAATTGATCCCTGGAGTCTGGAAAAAACCGCACTGGAGGTTTATCGGTTTCTATCTGAAGAACACCACTTGATTCAAGGAATTGATGAGGATGAATTCGTAACCGCCTTCGCTGAAAGCTGGGAAAAAGTAAAATCTCCTGATCCGTTGCTATCTGCATTCGGGGAAGCGAATAATCAATTCTCAGATATAGATAGATCAACAATCAAGGCAAGGTCGATAGCAGATGATCTTATATTGAAGAGAATATGTGAGTTGATAGCGAAGGAGGCAGATGACTTTTTCTTACCAACAAGAAAATTGGGCAATTTGTTTGGTAAAAGTCGCAACTACGCTGCCCTAAAAATCAAAAAGCTGATCGATGAGGGATTCCTGGTTCAGCATCAGAAGGGTCATGAATATCGATCACCACGTTTTCGTATAAATTGGGAGCATCAACCACAGCAAAGCCATGAAGACGAAATGCAGTTCTGAAAGCTGAAAACGTGACAGAGTAGCAGAGGATCCAAAGGTAACAGAGTCCCAGAAGAACCAAAAGAACCGGAGGAAACTGAATTGTTCAACAAAAAGCCGTTGAACCGTGTGTGTTTTTTTTCTAAACCATTAAAGAAGGTGAGTCGATGAAAACGGTATTCAATTATTGAATCTACAATCAATGAATTTGTGAGGTCCTGCCAGAAAATAGGATTGTCACAGAGAAAGGCTGTTCACATGGCGATTCAGGAATTTATCGAAAAAAATGGTCAAGGCAATGATTGATCTGAACCATTTACCTGTACTAACCCCTAACAAGAGGATCAAAAATGCCAAAAAAGAAGCCACAAGTGTTTTACCAAGTCACCTCTGAGATTTTGGATAAAGTTGAAAAAATGGCTTCCCAGGGCTATTACAATACGGAGATTGCAAGAGCATTGGATTGGTCTATTGATACTTTTTATGAGCGAGTTAAGGATCATCCCGACTTTTCCGATGCTTTAAAAAAGGGGAATGAAAAAAATGTTAGGGTAACTCTTAACTCCAAAGCTAAAAAAATAAAGGGATTCAAATACAAGGAAGTAACAAAAGAGCGAGACGAGAATGGAAATTTGATCATCACAAAACAGGTGACAAAATATTCTCCACCATCAGACACGATGATTATTTTTGATCTTGTAAACCGCGATCCTGAAAATTACAAGCATAAGAGAGATCAAACCAACATAGTAGGGGATATCATAATAAAAACCGATTCCGACGATGATCAACTATAAGGAATGTGAAATCGATCAGGTTAAATAATTCATGATGATTGTGGCACAGCTATCGGACTGCTTCATCATTATTTAGTTTGCTATAAAAAGTAATATTTTGCAGATATTTCGAGTTCTTTAAATTTATAGACTTTATTATTCTGTCCCAAAATGGACGTGTATTTAAAATACCCATCAGATATGACTGTTACAGGTTTCAAAAATCTGTAGTCATCTGGATATGATTTTTTCGTCTCAACAAAAATTGTGAAAGTATTATAACTGGGACCAGTACAAAGTAATAACATACCATTTTCTATAGACTGAATAACCTTAAATACTTTTCCTAAGAGGTAAACATTATTTTGTTCAACAGAACTATCCATTAATGCAATAAGTAAATCCTGTTTTCGATATCTGGCATTTGGAATCCCATATTGCTTTTTGATAAAATTCTGCAATAACCCTAATTCATGCTTAAAGCTAGATGAATAGATTTCTTTTTTATATTGATCTACTTTGCCAGCTAATTCTGCTGAAAGTCTAAAAGTATCGTAAATCTCTGGATGTTTCGCGAAGAAATAATCTGAAAACTCTGATTTAGGGGGATATTCACCTGTTCTTCCAAAATACTTACTTCTGTATTCTCCAACTGCTCCACGTCTTATGTTCATTCCTGGCTTAAACTCTTTCGAATAAAAATCATTCACTTTGTTAAAATAGCTGGAAAGAGACTGAAGATTTTCATAGATATTTTTGTTCATTTTCATATTCAACGGAGCAGTTGAATATCTTGCATATTGCTCATCAATGAGGGACTCAAATCTTTTATTTGCCTTCGTTAATTCAGGAATGCTCACTTGCTTTCCTACCTGACGAGAAATAGTATCAACTAGTTTTTTATAGGTCTTTGCGCTTATTCTTTTAGCATCTTCTGGAAACCTTGGCCCTGAATGATTTGATTTACCGAAACCTTCAAACGCAACAATACATAGTAGCACAGCGGTTATTCCAAGTATTCTCCTTGCCATTTTAAGCACTGGCGTACTCTCTAAGTTCACATCATTGCTTTTTTTCCGCATCGTATTTCCCCCTTTCTCGTAGTTGTTTATCAGTCAAAAGATTTTGTTGAATCTCGGACTGCAATCCGCTTCGACCATTCCAATATCATGTTTTTGACACGGTATCAGAGCATTTGACGATTATCGTAGGTTCGCTATTTGTTCTTTGCGGACCTGAGAAAAATTCAGATTAAAACCAAAATCTGAGAATAACTCAGATTTGTATTTTCGTAAATTGCTATCTTTTCTCATAAATGGATTCATTCACTTTCGATTGAGAATAGATATGGCAGTTGAAAACATCTGTGGCGAACGGATACGAGAGGCGAGGAAAGAAAAAGGACTAAATCAGATTGATCTAGTTACAGCGATTCATGATGAATTTGGAATCAAAATGGACTCGACTTCACTTGGAAGAATCGAGAGGAATGAAAGAGGAGTTTGGGACTTTGAGTTAGTGGCTTTTTCTAAAATCCTGGATGTGAATATTAATTGGCTACTAAAAATTGAAAAAGAAAAACAAATTGAGTCCGATTAACCGTAAACTGAAATGATTTAAGGGGTCAGGCCTCCAATCAAGTGAATCAATATTTTCCCTTCTGTGTAACCTTTATTCAAACTTTTCCTTCCAAGTTAGTCTTCAATGATCGTTGTTCGGTCATTTCCGCTGTGTTCTGACATTACATTGCAGTCAGAAGTTGGTCGACACATAGGTCGACATCAGCGGAATTTACCAGTAATTTCTGGTAATATTCAGTAATAAGTGCTTTGCTGTAATTTGCTGAATTAATATAGTTTATAATAACCTATGTCAATCAGTAATTTGGTGTGAAAAAGCTCTAAACGCCCTTTCACGGCGGCGACAGGGGTTCAAATCCCCTTGGGGATGCCAAGCATCTTAGACACTACCGTAGTTATCCCCCTCCGTTTTATTTCCCATGATCAACCCATAGTTCAATTAGTGGATTTCTCTGCCTATTCCTCTAGCCATTTCGTATTTTCCAACTCCGTTTCAGATACCAGATTATACCGCTTAAAAAATTGGCTATATCCGAGTTTCCCAAAAGGCTACCCCCACGGCAGGCCTTGGTATTTGATCCATCGGATGCTGTTTCATACGGTACGGAATTTTGCCGGAATCTGCTCCGGAATATTAAGGTCTCCAACAG
>Ga0307988_1000054_pt1 | contig 96996 bp, 88 predicted proteins | sample EllFjometagen183_FD_203166 | JGI IMG/M metagenome (GOLD analysis project Ga0307988, IMG submission 203166) | Marine microbial communities from Ellis Fjord, Antarctic Ocean - #183 | ecosystem: Environmental > Aquatic > Marine > Unclassified | place: Southern Ocean | collected 2014-10-08 | reverse complement strand
CCTTTGGGTCTCTTACCGCCTTAAGTTCTCCAACAGGTTTATTAGGTAATGCCATTATATACCTCCAAAATTATGTATAAGTATCAAATTAAAATCAGACAAGTTCTGTTGGAGCATTGAGTACATAACCGTCTGCTTCCTGTGTGGAAAGAAGTCCGCTGTAAAGATCTTTTCCTTTAAGATCGTCATAGGAATTGGCTTCGCCCTCAGGGGTGGTTCTGATGGGGAATTTGAAACGTTTGATTTTACCGTTCCTGAATTTACAAGTCCACATAATGTCTTCTGTTCCCAGCATGGGTACAACGCTGCTTCCCATGGGTACAAAGTCAGAATACCCTCTGACCTCAATGGCCTGGGTAGGACAGATTTTTACGCATGAAAAACATTCCCAGCACGCATCCGGTTCCTGGTTGTATGCTTTCATCTCGTTGGGTTCAAGAACCATCAGGTCATTGGGGCAGATGTACATACATGCTGTTTTGTCCCCGCCTTTGCAGCCGTCACATTTTTCTGCAATTACAAAAGATGGCATTTAAAATACCTCCATAATTTAAGTTAATCAAAATGCACAATACCGTTGTGCGACAATTCATTATAAAGAACACAGGCCAAAGTCAGACCAAAAATCAGGATTGCTTGGCCGATAATTCATAGTCAGTTCTTGATTCAGTTAAGTTTACACCGCCTAAAGAAATAAACTTACCTATGGAAACAAGACTCACACAAATGATATGGCAATAGCACCCAAGCAATGTTTTTGTCAAGAATTTTTGAAAAAAGATTTGTCAGGTTTTTTGATTACTATCTGACCTGGAATTCGTAACAATATATATTGCGTTATCGTAAATAGACCACCATATGTGGTAAAGGGTCCTTCATAAAAAGATCCTGGAAAAATTAAAATAAACCTGATATCTTACATCTTTATATTTTAAAGCAGAAATTACGAAATCAATACCCCGAAATTACAAAAGTCTAATAATAGTGATAAATTTATAACACCAAGGATACGAAATGACAGAAGAAATGATACCCGTTCATATGGATGATCCCATGAAATTTGACTGCAGGCCGGGAAATATATGTTTTAATGAATGCTGCAGGGATCTGAATCAGGCCCTGACTCCCTATGATATTCTGAGACTGAAAAACAATTTAGGGATTTCTTCCCAGGCTTTCTTGGGAAAATACACCTACCGTCATAACGGGCCTGAATCTGGGTTGCCCGTTGTTGAATTTAAACCAAACCCCGGCACAGGTCGTGAATGTTTTTTTGTGACTGAAAAAGGGTGCTCTGTTTATGAGGACCGGCCTGGTTCCTGTCGTCTTTATCCTCTGGCCCGGGCCATCTCGCGTTCCAGGGAAACAGGCGTTATTACAGAATATTTTGCTCTTATTGAAGAATCCCATTGCAAGGGGTTTGGAAGGAAAACGGGATTAACGATTGGCCAATGGCTTGACAGACAGGACGTGGAAGCCCACAACCGGAACAATGACAAGCTTATGGAACTGATAAGTTTGAAAAATAGAATTTTGCCTGGTAAACTTGAGGGGGCACAATCAGACCAGTTTTATCTGGCATTGTACGATCTGGATGAATTCAGAACCCAGATTTTCGACCAGGATCTTGCAAAAGATTTTACCCTGCCATTGTCCTTTTTTGATTCCCTCAAGTCCGATGATGAAGCCCTATTGGATTTTGGCATTGAATGGGTAAAAAATATGCTGTTTGGAATCCCTTTGGACTTAAAAGGATAGCCCCATGGAAATTCAAGGGAAGATAGCCCTTGTTCTGGGGGCTGTAAAAGGAATTGGCAAAGGCATCGGCCTGGCATTGGCTGACCAGGGAGCAAGTCTTGTGCTTACCCGCCATGATTGGGAAGATGCCTTTGATTCAATGGAAAAAGATTTCAGGGACAAGGCCCCAGACCACCACATAGTTACGGCAGATCTGTGCAATATCAAAGACATAAAAAGGCTGGCAGCATTTATCAGGGGCAAATACGGCCGTCTGGATATCCTCATAAACAATATTGAAAGGGGTGGCTGGCCCATAGTCCATGGAGGATATAATGAAGATCAATGGGATCTTGAGATTGAGACCACCCTTAAGGCCAAACAATGGGTATTCCAAGCCATGTTTCCTCTTTTGCAGAACTCTGACAATGCCATTGTGATAAATCTGTCTTCCATTGCCGGTATCGTGGGCAGATCAGGCCCCGGAGCCATGGTTTTCAATGACGGATATGCAATGGCCAACCGGGGAATTTCATCCTTAACGGAGACCTGGGCACGCATGGGAGCGCCCGGAATTCGAGTCAATGAACTCATGCTGGGGATTTTTGAGACCCGCCATGCCCAGGGAACAAGGGGGTGGGACCAGGTTCTCACCGATGGGGAGAAACAAAGACTCCTGGATCATACCCTGGTGAAACGAACCGGTACTATTGACGATGTTGTAAAGGCCTGCCTCTTTATGATAAAAGATGCCCCTTATATGACTGGAAGTGTCATTCGCCTGGACGGGGGCTTTGTCCTGGCAGGTGAGGAGATCCCTCCCATGCCCAAGGGAATTGTTTAGTAGGGGGACTTCTAAACCTGAATATGGCACAGAATCGCGGTTCTTAGTTTTTTTATTCATCCAGCACTTTTCTTACAATTTGGGATAGTTCACTTCTGGAAAATGGTTTCTGGATAAAATATACTCCTTTATCCAGGACGCCGTGATGGGCGATGGCATTGGCAGTGTATCCTGACATAAACATGCGTTTGAGACCGGGATAAAGGGATTGCAGGCGATTTGCAAGTTCAAGCCCGTTCATTTCCGGCATGATCACGTCCGTTACAAGGAGGTGAATTTTTTCTTCATAATTCTGGGCCAGCCCCATGGCCTTCTGGGGTGTATCCGCTGTCAGCAATTTGTAGTCAAGGCTTTCAAGGATTTTTTTGGCAAGTTCCAGGATGGGGAGATCGTCCTCCACCAGCAGGATAGTCTCGCCGCTGCCCTGGGGGATTTCTGGCATGCTTTCCTTCCTGATATCAGCAGATTTGCCCTTCTCCCGGGGCAGGTAAATTTTTACGGCCGTACCCTTTCCCGGCTCGCTGTAGACATTTATGAATCCTTTGTTTTGTTTGACAATTCCGTAGACAGTGGCCAGCCCCAGGCCGGTTCCTTTATCCACATCTTTTGTAGTAAAAAACGGTTCGAATATTTTGCCCAGTATTTCTTTGCTCATACCGCAGCCGTTGTCGCTTACAGTCAGCAGGACAAATTCGCCGGGAACAAAGCCTGTGTGATCTGCGCAATAGGCCTTGTCAAAGGTTATAGTATCAGTTTCAATTGTTATTTTGCCCACACCTTCAATGGCATCCCGGGCGTTGACGCATAAATTGGCCAGGATTTGATCAGTCTGGCTGGGGTCCACCTTGACATTCCACAGGTTTGTACCTGGCAGCCAGGCAAGATCAATGTCCTCTCCAATGAGGCGCCGGAGCATTTTGAGCATGGTTTCCACATTCCTGTTCAGGTCAAGCACCTCCGGGGCGATGTTCTGCTTGCGGGCAAAGGCCAGCAGCTGCCGGGTAATATCAGTTGCGCGTTTTGCAGCCATGAGGACTTGATTGAGATCAGCATGCAGGGGGTCAGAGGGATTTATATCAGCCATTGCCAGTTCAGTGTACCCCATGATCACACTGAGTGCATTGTTGTAATCATGGGCCGCCCCGCCTGCCAGACGTCCCACGGATTCCATTTTCTGGGCCTGGCGGTATTGCTCCTCCAATTGAATTTTTTCTTTTTCAGCCCTTTTACGATCGGTAATATCCCGGTTATTACCCCTCCGTCCAGCATACTTCCCGTGATCATTGTAAACCGGACTGCAATTATGTTCCAGCCAGACTTCTTCTCCATCTTTGGTAATAATTGGAAACTCCATTGAAAAAACAGAAGCATCTTCAATGCCTTCATCAAAGTAATGATGGTGGACTTTTTCCATATAATCGGGTTTGACCATTTTGAATATCAACTGGGGATCAGAAATTATTTCTTCAGGGCTGTAGCCGGTAATCTGTTGGCAGGATGGTGACAAATAAATAAATTTTCCATCCGGATCTACCCAATATTCCCAATCAAGGGTATAGTCTGCCAGCAGCCGGAACTTGAGTTCGCTTTCCTCCAGATTTTTTTTGTTCATTGTCAGGGTTTTGGCCATATCATGAAAAGCCTTGGTCAGTATCCCAACCTCACCGCTAAAAGAAGTTACTTCACTGCGGGCATCAAAATCCCCCCGGGTAAATTTTTGTGTTAAGGTTACAAGATTTTGTATGGGGAAAATCAATGTGTTTTTGCCAATCATCCAGGAAATGAAAAGCGACATTGCCGTTGTCAGGAGCATGAGCAGTAAATTTCTGATCAGTGCAGCGTTGGCAGGTTTGAGTAGGTAGCCTTCGGGAATACCGGCCCACAGATATAGATAAGGAGTATCATCATGCTCCAGATGAATTTTTTCGTAGGCAAATATTCGGCGCAGGCCATCTGACCCAATACCAATGAAAAGTCCATTTTCCTCCCCGTTTGCAGCAATGTTCCAGGACTTGGTTTTAATGGGTTTGCCAATGGGGTTGGTATTTTTTTGAGCGGGATAATAAAACATCCGAGTTCCCTTATAGTCGGTTACAGCTACAAAAGATTTTTCAGGTAGTGTGGAAACGTCATAGAAGCGGGAAAAAACATCTAATTTAACTACAGCCGTAAGAATTGCCTTGAGCCTTCCTTCTCTGTCAAGAACAGGAAATGCAAAGGGAAATGCAGGATTAGTAGTTCCTACCCGGGTCAGGATATATTCTCCGACTGCGAAATTTTTCCTGCTCATGGCTTCCTTGAAATGTTTGCGATCCGCCAAATTTGTTTTGGTAAAAGTTTTGCCCGAAGCAAAGACTTCCCCATTGAGATCAACTAATGCGATATTGCTATAGTTTAGATTGTGCTCCAGGACAGACTTTAGAAGAGTGGTGCTTTCAACTGGATCCATGTTTTGAATCGAGGGCAGTCTGGACAGGATAGAAAGAGTCTGTATGGTGGATTGGGTAATTTTTTTTTGGGCTTCAGCCATGGTGCGGGTCAGCAGCAATACATCGGATTTTGCCATTTCAATGAGATGCTGTCGCCGCTCCAGGCCGGAATATAAAAGAATTGCAAGGCAGGGAATTACAGCAGACATTATCAGCAGAGCCAGTTTATTTTTTATTGAATCCGAATTTAAAATTTTTATATCCTTTGCCTGGGCATTTATGGCAGCTGGAGTTCTTTTTTATCGAGCATCTGGGCCACAGTCTCTTTGATTCTTCCATTTTTAGGAGTATTTCTACGGAATTCCATTTCAATTTCAGCCATCTCTTTATAAAAAGGTGTCCGGTCAAAGGCTATGTATTTTTTTGAATCAAAAAGACCTGCCTCACATCCAGGTCCTTTCAAAACTAGGTTGCCTGGTTTGTGAAGTTCATGGGGAAGGCCATGGAGTCGGCATATCATGGGGCGGTATTTGTAAAGAATGCACATTCCGTCCCAATTTAAGGGGCACATGAGTTTCAGGGAAGTAAGGGAACCGGACTGGTGAAAGGTTTTGCTGCAATAGGTTTTGGCCCTGGCAATAGATTTTTTCTTTATATCCTGGGATAATTGGTCAAATCCGTGGAGGAGATAGGTTTTTTCCACAAGAGTGTGATGGAAAAACAGGGATCTGCAGCAATTGTCCTCACATCCGCTGCAGTGAAAATCATATTGGGATGCAATATCATACCAGGCCTTGTCCATTGCCTGGTAAAGAGTTGAAATTTTGTAAAAAATGTCCAATGCCACGGGGTTTATTCCTATTATACCAATTTATGGTCATTACGCCAGTTAGGGTTCTTATCCCAGATAGATTCGTTATGCCAGTTGTAGTTGCTATACCAGTTATAGTTGCTATAACATGGGTTTGGGGAAAAATATTTTTTTGTACAGCATTAGTGCATACCGGTCCGTCATACTGGCAATCACGTCACAAACAGATCGTTTCAGATCATTCCTGGTTGCATCCCAGGGAGCCATTTCCATTTTTTCCAACTCTTTCTGCATAAAATCCGGGTGGTCCAGGAAATATTGATAAAGCCCGATGATAATTTTTTTGGCCTTTATAAATTCATTGTGAACTTCAGGGGAACGATAGACTTTATCATAAAGGAATTTCCGCAAAACTATCATGGCATGGAATATATCTTCTCCCATATCAAGGATAAATTTTCCGTTTTTGGGTCCGCTATTGTAAACCAGGTGCTCAATCATAGTGCTGGCCCTGAGGGAATGGGTTTTTCCCAATTTTTCAAGGCAGATATTCGGCACATCATTTATGGAAATAACTTTCCCCCTGAGGGCATCGTCCAGGTCATGGTTCAGGTAGGCAATTATATCACCCACTCTTACTATTCTCCCTTCAATGGTGATGGCGGTTTCACCAGGGGTGGAAGGAATTATGTTGCCAAAACCCTTTGAATGTTTAAGTATCCCATCCCTGACCTCCCTGGTCAGGTTCAGGCCCTGGCCTCTGTTTTCAAGCACATCCACCACCCTCAGGCTCTGGTCCGAGTGGGTAAAATGGGAGGAATACACCTGGATCAATGCGGTTTCTCCACCATGGCCAAAGGGGGTGTGGCCAAGGTCATGCCCCAGGGCAATGGCTTCTGCAAGGTCTTCGTTCACACGCATGGCCCTGGCAATATTCCTGGAAATTTCAGAAACTTCAAGGGTATGGGTCAGTCGGGTCCTGTAGTGGTCGCCCAGGGGAGATAAAAAAACCTGGGTTTTATATTTTAAGCGTCTAAAGGAGTTGGAATAAACAATTCTGTCCCGGTCAAGCTGAAACGGAGTTCTAATATTGCACTCACTCTTTTCTTCAGACCTTCTACTGGTTGTGGTGCTGGAGGTACCGTATTCAGAAAGAAAGTTCTTTTCCCGCTGTTGAAATAGCTCCCTGATACAGGGAGTTTTTGTACGGGGAGGTTCTTTTTTTTGTAATAATTTCATAAAATTAATATTGAATATTTATCAAGATTCTATTAATTACAATAATTATTAAAAAAAGCAAGGCATTGCCGCAATTGTTATTTTGCCTCCCATGGGAAACTTTGAGAGGATTCCAAACTTAAAAGGAGCCTGGGCATATAGTGGAACACGAATTTTTTATGGAGATGGCCTTACAGCAGGCTGAAACAGCTTTTGAAAACGGGGAGTTCCCCGTGGGGTGTGTAATTGTCCAGGCTGGGAAGGTGATTGCCGCGGGGGCAAGGCAGGGAACCTGCATTGACAATGATTTTTTTAATGAGATTGACCATGCGGAAATTAGAGCCCTCAAGTCCCTTGAAACATGCGCCAGGGAGTTTAAGCCGGGGAAGGCAGTTCTTTATTGCACCATGGAACCCTGTCTTATGTGCTTTGGTGCAATTATTCTTTCAGGCATAAAAAAAATTATTTTTGCCTATGAAGATCCCATGGGAGGTGGGACTTGCTGTGACCTGGCCGCCATGACACCATTGTATAGAGATGCAAAAATTGAGGTCATTTCCGGGGTGTTACGTGAAAAAAGTCTTGATCTTTTTTATAATTTTTTTAATAAAGAGACAAATTTATATTGGAAACATAGTTTTTTGGAAGCTTATACTCTGGAACAAAAAGAATAATCAGCAACAAGATTAAATAGTACTTGTGTTTTCTATGTCAAGCCGTTATAATCACAGGGTTATACTTAGTCTATCAATAGATAAGAGCGTACCAAAGGAATTAGGGCGTACTTAAGCGGGAGGTGTGAAAATATCTAAGCGAGGAAGACAAGATCAGACGATCGTGAATAAGGGAATCAGGGCCAGTGAGGTTCGTGTGATAGGTTCTGATGGTGAACAGATAGGCGTTATGCCCACAGAAGAGGCATTAAAAATAGCCGGAGCTGATAATCTTGATCTGGTTGAGGTGTCTCCGGATGCAAGTCCGCCTGTCTGTAAGATTATGGATCATGGAAAGTTTAAGTACGAGCTTACCAAGAAAAAACAGGAGGCTAAGAGAAAACAAAAAACTTCTCAGATTAAGGAAATAAAGGTCCGGCCAAAAACAGATGACCATGACCTTGAAACCAAGGTCCGGCATATTGAAAAATTTCTCAGTAAAAACGACAAGGTTAAGATTACCTTGGTTTTCCGGGGCAGGGAATTTATGCTCAGGGATCGTGCCAATGCTGTTTTGGAAAAAATCATTGACCTGACCCAGGAATTTGCAGTGGTAGAGCAGCATCCCAAGTTTGAAGGCCGGGTAATGACCATGTTGCTTGGACCAAAATAAATTTTAGTTTCCTTGGTTTAAAATTAGCACAATCGTTTGAATACATAAAGTAATGTATGGTGGTATATTACGCTTTAGGTCGTATACCACCTTCTCTTTTTTAGTAAAATAGCAATACAGGAGAGGTTAAAATGCCTAAAATTAAAACACGTAGAGCAGCCGCAAAGCGGTTTACAAAAACAGGGTCTGGAAAATTTAAATTCCGTAAATCCCATGCCAGTCATATTTTGACAAAAAAAAGTACCAAAAGAAAACGTTCATTACGTCTGGATCAGATCGTTGACGATTCAAATATTAAAGCGGTCAAACGTATGTTGCCAAATGGCTAATTAATTTCCAGATCATCCTTTGAATTGATCTGGTACTGAAGTATAGATGCACTGAAGTATAGATGCGAGGAGTTAGGTAAAATGAGAGTTACAAGAGGTTTTAAGGCAAGAAGGCGAAGAAATAAGGTTCTCAAGCTTGCAAAGGGATTCAGGGGCGGCAGAAGCAAATTATTCAGAACAGCAGCAGATGCTGTTGATAAGGCATTGATGTATGCATACAGGGACAGGCGTGTGCGGAAAAGAGATTTCAGAAAACTCTGGATTGTCAGAATCAATGCAGGAGCTAGAATGAATGCTCTTTCTTATTCAAGATTCATGAATGGTCTTAAATTGGCAGGTTGTGAGCTGGATCGTAAAGTTCTGGCTGATCTTGCAGTTTGTGATCCAGCAGGGTTTTCCCAGTTGGCATCCCAGGCAACTGCACAATTAAATTAATCTGAATAAATTAGACGAGTCTGTTGAATTAAAGGAATCTGGGGGGATTTTGCAAAATAGTATTGCGGAAATTGAAAAAGAGGCCCTTGAAAATATCGAAAAAGCCGGGTCCAAAGAAGACCTGGAGCTGGTTTCAACCCGGTATCTTGGTCGGAAAGGGTTGGTAACGGGATTTTTAAGGAATATTTCATCCCTTCCGGCAGATGAGCGTCCCCTTGCCGGACAAAATGCCAATCTGCTGAAGATAAAGCTTGAAGCATTGATTAAACAGGTTTCTTCAGACCTTGAAACCAGGAATGTGGACAATTTTTCAGGAGTTGATGTTACTTTGCCAGGACGACGGGCTGTCAGGGGTGCCCTTCATCCCATTACCCAGGTTTTAAATGAAATCTGCGATATATTCATGAGACTGGGGTTTGACATTGCAGAAGGTCCTGAGGTTGAGACGGATTATTATAATTTTGAAGCTTTAAATATTCCGAAATATCATCCAGCCAGGGATATGCAGGATACATTCTATGTGTCGGACAATATCGTTTTGAGAACCCATACTTCTCCATCCCAGCCCCGGGCCATGGAAAAAACAGATCCTCCCGTGCGGATCATATCTGCCGGTAAGGTGTTCCGCTGTGATTCCGATCTTACCCATACCCCCATGTTTCACCAGGTCGAAGGACTTATGGTGGATGAAAATATCTCCTTTGGTGATCTAAAAGGTATATTAACCACCTTTGTTCACCAGTTTTTTGACAAAGATACCTCACTGCGCTTTAGGCCCAGTTTTTTCCCCTTTACCGAGCCCAGTGCTGAAGTGGATATCAGGTGCGTTATGTGCAAGGGCAAGGGATGCCGTGTCTGTTCCAAGACCGGATGGCTTGAGGTCCTGGGCTCTGGCATGGTTCACCCGGCAGTGTTTGAAAATGTTGGATATGACACTGAAAAATATACCGGATTCGCATTTGGCATTGGTATAGAACGCATGGCCATGCTCAAGTATGGCATTGATGATATTAGAAAATATTATGAAAACGACCTTCGTTTTCTAGGGCAGTTTTAATATGAAAGTCAGTTTAAGCTGGTTAAAAGAGTATATCCCCGTTGATCTGGACCCTTTGGAGATTTCTGACAGACTCACCATGGCAGGGCTTGAGGTTGATTCCATTGAAAACCTGTATGATTATCTGGATAATGTTGTGGTGGCCAGAATAAATGAGGTCAAACAGCATCCAAATGCGGATAAGCTTTCCTGCTGCCTGGTTGATGCAGGGCAAGAGGCTTTGGTACAGATTGTCTGCGGCGCCCCCAACGTGAGGGAGGGAATGTATGTTCCCTGTGCCCTTCCCGGCGCTGTTTTGCCTGGGGAACTGAAAATCAAGAAAAGCAAGCTCAGGGGGGAAAAATCCCAGGGCATGCTTTGCAGTGGGTCTGAATTACGGCTTGCTGCCGATGCTTCGGGTATTATGGATCTTGAAGAAGGTCATTTGCCTGGAACTCCCTTGGAAAAAGCCCTGGATATCACGGACACAGTCTTTGAAATTGATCTGACTCCCAACCGGCCGGATTGTCTGAGTGTGATCGGTGTGGCAAGGGAGGTGGGCGCCTTTACAGAACCCAGAGGCCGGGTAAAACTTCCAAAGGTAAGCCTGCCTGAAGAAAAAATGGCCAAGGAGTCCATCCATGACTTTGCAAAGGTTGAAATTGTGGATCCGGATCTTTGCCCCCGGTATTCTGCTGGATTGCTTTTTGACGTCAAGGTTGAGCCGTCTCCCTTCTGGCTTCGCCAGAAACTGGAGTCTGTCGGGATGACTCCCATTAACAATGTCGTTGATGTTACCAATTTTGTCATGCTGGAAACAGGACAGCCTCTCCATGCCTTTGATTTTGATAATCTGGCCAAGGGTCAGATTATTGTCAAAAGAGCGGGTAAGGCCATTGGTTTTACAACCCTGGACGATAAGGCACACAAACTTGAGTCTGAAATGCTCATGATTTGTGATGGTGAGAGGCCTGTGGCTTTGGCCGGGGTTATGGGCGGTAAAAATTCCGAAATTTTGGATACTACCACTCGGGTTTTGATTGAAAGTGCTTATTTTAATCCAATTTCCATTCGCAGAACTGCTAAAAAAACAGGCATAGCAACAGATGCCTCCCATAGATATGAACGGGGGGCTGATCCTGAAGGTACTGTCTATGCAATGAAACGGGCGGTTTCCCTCATCGCTGAAATTTGTGATGCCTCCATTGCCCAGGATATTATTGATGAGCATCCCTTGCAATCTCCTTCCGTGGAAATCGATCTGAATATTGATGCCCTGAACACCCGTCTAGGAACTGATTTTTCCGTTGACGTCATCCAGGAAATTCTGGAATCTGTTGAATTTAATATTGAAAAAACAAGTGAAAGACAATTAAAGGTCAAGGTTCCTTCTTTTCGTGTGGACGTGATCAGGCCCGAGGATTTATCCGAAGAGATTGCCCGTCTCTGGGGTTATAACAATATTAAGACCAGCTATCCTTTGGTGTCTGCCAGGGGGAAGGTCCTGGCTCCTGTGCTGCTGCTCAGGGAAAGAATTTGCCAGGCACTGATTGGTTTTTCCTTTTACGAGGCCATTAATTATAATTTTATCCATGAAGAATCCTGTGACCGCTTGAGATTGGCTGAAGCCGATAAGAGAAGGTCGGTTGAAAGGATTTTAAATCCCATTTCAGATCAGATGTCTGTATTGAGGACATCCCTGATTCCAGGACTTCTTGATACCATGAAACGGAATAATTCCCAGCAAACAGATACCATAAAAATTTTTGAAATTGGGAAAATTTTTTTTGCAACCCAAAAAGGGAATTTGCCCGAGGAAAAAGAGATGGTTGCAGGTCTGATTACCGGGAATCGTTCAGAGCAGTCCTGGTTTTCCCAAAAAGCAGGCCTTGGTTTTTTTGATCTAAAAGGGGTGGTTGAAGGTTTGCTGGATGAAATGTTTATCAAGGAAGTCCAGTTTTTAAAGATCAAAGATGACACTTGTCCCTATTTTGGAAAGGGATTTGGAGCTATTGTAAAAGTTTCAGATCTTGTTGTGGGGTCCCTGGGGAAGATTGATGCCAGGGTGTTAAAAAGTTATGGTTTAAAACAGGATGCCTATGTGTTTGATTTTGATCTGGCAACAATTGAAAAATTGATGCCCGGTTCGGTCCAGGCCGGTCCTCTGCCACGTTTTCCCTCTGTTTCAAGGGATATGACCTTTATTGTGGATGAAAATATTGAAGTGGGGGCCATAATCGGACAATTGCAGAATATAACCGAAAAACAAACCCTTGTTGAGGATATATTTCTCTTTGACGTGTTTGAAGGCAAGCCACTGAAGGAAGGAAAAAAATCCCTGTCCTTCAGACTGGTATACAGGTCTCCTACCAAAACCTTGACTGAAAAAAATATAAAAAAATTACATACCAATCTGTCCCAGACTATTTTAAAGGAATTTAATGCAGATCTTCCTGAATAGAAATGGGGTATTGACAAAATAGATGGTGGTTGATATATTATTCCGCCAATGCGGGTATAACTCAGCTGGTAGAGTGCAAGCTTCCCAAGCTTGATGTCGCGAGTTCGAGTCTCGTTGCCCGCTCCATCTTTTGGATATAGGGGATGGTTAATATGTTCCATTTTTATGGGAAAAAGATATGATCTGAGCCTAGAATATTCCAGGTGAGGGTTTGTTGAAAAATGTATTACTAGGAACGGGCATATGCCCGTTTTTGTATTTATGGAAATGCTAATTTAAAAGGGCTTTGAGAGTTTTATGGGGTTTGCAAAAGATTCCAATACACTGGTGGATAAGATTAAAGCTGTGGCAGAGCCTTTGTGTCTTGCGGAAAATTTTGAACTTGTGCATATTGAGTACGCCACCAGCAACCGGGAAAAAATTGTTCGTATTTATATGGATAAACCCCAAGGGATTACAATGGAAGATTGTGTCTATATCAGCAGGCAGCTGGGGGATTTAATCGATGTGCAAATAGAGGAAATAGGCAGCTATAGACTTGAAGTTTCTTCTCCTGGTCCTAACAGGCCATTGAATAAAAAAGAAGATTTTTACAGGTTTACAGGGGAGAGGGTCAAAATTGAAACCCTTGATCTGGTTGAAGGTCAAAAAAAATTTATTGGAATACTTGAAAAGACAAATAATGATTCCATTGTAATTGCAATTGATGGAAAAAAGGTTGAAATAGCAGACCTTATGATCAGCAAAGCCAAGCTTGCCGGTCTATAATATTGGAGAGCACTTAACATGTTTATTACAGATATTAAAAGAGTAATTGATCAGGTAAGCCGTGAAAAGGGAATTGATGCAGAAGTCCTCATAACTACATTAAAAGAGGCCATTATTTCTGCTGCCAGAAAAAAAATCGGGCCCAGGGCTGATATTGAAGTCCATTATGACGAGAAAAGCGGCGATGTTGAAGTGTTCCATTTTAAAGAAGTTGTAGAAGAGGTTGAATATCCTGACAGTGAACTTACCTTGGAGGATGGGTATGAATATGACCCGGACTGTGAGATAGGTGACTCTCTGGGTATCCGCATTGATACAGAAGAGTTTGGTCGCATAGCAGCCCAGTCAGCCAAGCAGGTGATCATACAGAAAATGCGGGAAGCTGAAAGAAATGCGGTTTATGAAAATTTTATTACCAAAAAAGGTAAAATTCTCAATGGGATTGTTCAACGGTTTGACCGGGGTAGTGTCATTGTCAACCTGGGTCAGGCTGAAGCGGTCTTAAGACCCAGAGACCAGATGCCAAGGGAAAATTATAAGCGGGGAGATCGGATTCGAGCTTATGTGTTGGATGTCCTTGAAGAATCAAAAGGGGCGCAGATAATCCTTTCCAGAACCCATCCTGAATTCCTGGTTGAATTGTTTAAAACCGAAGTTCCGGAGGTTGCAGAAGGGATTGTAACCCTCAGGGGTGCTGCCCGGGTGCCTGGCCTCAGGGCCAAGGTTGCTGTGTCTTCCATTGACTCTGATGTGGATCCTGTGGGTGCCTGTGTGGGAATGAAAGGCAACAGGGTACAGAGCATTGTTCAGGAACTTCGGGGTGAAAAAATTGATATTGTTCAATGGAGTCCGGATATTGCACGCTTTGTCTGTAATGCACTGTCTCCAGCTGAAATAGCAAGGGTTATCATTGATGAGGACAACAACTCCATGGAAGTGATAGTCAATGATGAATACCTTTCCATCGCCATTGGAAAAGGCGGTCAGAATGTGTCCCTGGCCTGTGAAATTACTGGATGGCACCTTGAGGTGACCAGTGAAGAGGAGTACAGCCGGGAAGTAAAGGCAGGTTATGACAGTCTGATGAAACTTTCCAATGTTGGATTGTCCATGGCTGAAACCCTTTTCAAGTCAGGATATGCTTCTCTGCTGGATATTTTGGAAGCCGGTTCAGAAGATCTTGCTTCTGTGATGGAGATTCTTCCCGAGGCTGCCCAGGCAGTAATTGAGGAGGCAAAACAGATACTGGACCAGGAATTGCTGGATCAGGAACGTCTTAAGCAAGAGCGTAAGGAATTGGAACGGCAGAAGAAGGAACAAGAACTGCTTGAGCAGGAAAAATTGGAACAAGAGCAAGCAGACGAGCAAGCAGACGAGCAAGCAGACGAGCAAGCAGACGAGCAAGCAGACGAGCAAGCAGACGAGCAAGCAGACGAGCAAGCAGACGAGCAAGCAGAGGCCCAGGCCGAAGATCAGGCAGCAGCCCCGGCGGAAGATCCTGTGGATCTTAAAGAGGCTGGTACTGATGATGGTCAAGAGGAAGAAGAGCCGGAAGAATAAGTTGTATATGCAAAAGGCTGTAGGCAAGAGAAAAGAATATTTATAGAGGATTACTGGGGGCAACGAATGGCGAAAGTCAGAGTATATGAGTTAGCTAAAGATCTGAATATGACAAACAGAGCGCTTCTTAATAAGATGAAAGAATTGAAAATTGAAGTTAAAAGCCATATGAGCTCTCTTGAAGATGGCGATATCAGCGCAATCAAAAAAAGCATGTTTGGTAAAAAGAAGCAGAAAAATGGTGTTAAGATAAAGCCATCTGTCATCCGCAGGCGTAAACAAAAGGTCGAAGAAATTGCTGAACCCGATCCTGAACCCGATTCTGAAAAAGATATTACAGAAGAAATGCCTGCAGAAGAAGTTTCTGTGAAAGAAGTGATTGTCGAAACAGAGATATCCCAGGCAGACCCAGGGAAAGCAGTGTCGGAAGATCAACCCGTGGAAGAAAGTGCTGGAGAAGCGCTTGATGCCAAAGAGGTCGTTTTGAAAAAGAAATCCTCCCGGAAAAAAGCTAAAAATAAAAAATCACAGCCTGCAAAGATTGTTAAACCTGTTGAGCAACCAGAGCCTGAAGAGGTACCATCTCCTGTAAAGTCTGAGGAACCCGTGGTTGAACAAAAAAAATCTGAAGAGTCTTTGTTGGAAGGTAAGACCCAGGAAGGTGAGACCCAGAAAGCTGCTGTGGAAGAGCCATTGGAAAACGAAAAAATTGTCAGTGAAATTTCAGATCCTGAATCAGATTCACAAATAATAAAGGAATCAAAAGATACTGAAAAATCAGACGACCAAGAAGCGGAAGACTTGAAAAAAGAGAGTAAAAAGAAAAAGAAGAAACGCAAGTCAACTCCTGCCAAAATTGTCAAGATTGCTGATCCAAGGGTTCTTGAAAATTTAAAGAAAATAAAATCACCTGAAGATAAAAAAAGAACACCCCCAAGAGAAGAAACCAGGCCGGATCGTGGTGCCCGAAAACCTGTGCAACAGAGAAAGCCCCTAGCTAAAAAGGAAACCGGGTTTAAAAAACCAGTCAAGGGTGCACAGGCTCCCGGACCTGATATTGTTATGCCGCCAGATGCAGACGCAGTCTCACGGAAAAAAGACAGACGACGGGAAGTCCCTGAAGCAGAATTTTCAGCGAAACGGAAAAAACGCAAGAAAAAATCCGTAGTAGAGGGGAATGATATATACAAGGGCCGGGGCAGGAAAAAACGAGGCAAAAAAGATACCAAAACCAAAAAAGGTAATTTTCAGAAAACCCAGATTACAACTCCCAAAGCCATTAAGCGCAGGATCAAGATAGATGAGGCCATTGAGCTGGCAGAACTTGCCAAGCGAATGGGAATAAAGGCCAATGAGATGATTGCAAAACTCATGACCATGGGTGTAATGGCAACAGTGAATCAGACCATTGATTTTGATACAGCAACTCTGGTTGCCACTGAATTTGACTTTGAAGTGGAAAAAGCAAGCTTTGAAGAGGATATGCTGTTGAATATCCAGACCGAAGAGGATGATGAGGAAGATTTGATTGCAAGCCCTCCTGTTGTAACCATCATGGGCCATGTTGACCATGGAAAAACCTCCTTGCTGGATGTTATTCGCAAATCAAAGATCACCAGTGGCGAGGCCGGGGGTATCACCCAGCATATTGGTGCTTATAATGTGGAAACCCCTAATGGCGGCAGGATTACATTTCTTGATACTCCGGGCCATGCTGCCTTTACCGCCATGAGGTCCAGGGGAGCCAAGGTTACGGATATTGTTATCCTTGTTGTTGCTGCGGATGATGGTGTCATGCCCCAGACCATGGAGGCCATCAACCATGCCAAGGCTGCTGAAGTACCTGTGGTTGTAGCTGTTAATAAAATGGACAAGGTGGGCGCTGATCCTGACAAGATCATGCGGGAATTGTCTGAACATGACCTTTTGTCCGAAGAATGGGGCGGAAAAGTGATTTTTGTAAAAGTCTCTGCCAAAACAGGTGAAGGCATTGATGAACTGCTTGAAATGATCATTCTACAGTCTGAGGTCCTTGAACTCAAGGCCAATCCAGATCGAAAAGCCACGGGATATGTGGTTGAATCCAGGCTGGATGTGGGCAGGGGAGCCGTTGCCACGGTTCTGGTTAAACAGGGAACCCTCAGGGATGGTGATCCCATTGTCTGTGGTTTACATTCAGGCAGGATACGGGCCATGATCGATGATTCCGGGGAGCGCATTAAAGCGGCCGGACCCAGCACACCTGCTGAAATAGTGGGCCTTACAGGTGTGCCCGATGCTGGTGATGAATTTATAGCCGTGGACTCGGACAAGGATGCCAAACAGATTGCAGGTCACAGAATGCAGAAACAGCGGGCCAAAGAGCTGGCTAAAAAGAGCCGGGCCAACCTTGAAAAAATGTTTGAAAATCTGGGGTCTGCTGAAATTAAAGAACTTAAACTTATCGTCAAGGCAGATGTCCATGGTTCTATTGAGGCTTTGAACGATTCTTTGAAAGACCTTGCCAAGGAAGAAGTGGATATTAAGATTGTTCATTCAGGTGCAGGAACCATCAATGAATCGGATGTGGCCCTGGCAGCAGTATCTGATGCAATTATTATCGGCTTTAATGTCAGGCCGTCTCCCCAGATCCGTAAGATGGCCAAGGATGAAAATGTTGACATGCGGTTCTATGATATCATTTATAATGTTATCAATGATATCAAGGCGGCCCTGGACGGTATGATGCCTTCCACCTTCCATGAGATCATCATCGGGCGTGCCGAAGTCCGTGATACCTTTGTGGTTCCCAAGATGGGTACCATTGCCGGTTGCCACGTTGTGGAAGGCAAGGTTGTCCGGGGTAAGAAAATACGCCTTCTCCGGGATGGAGTTATCAAGTGCGACACAGCCTTGTCATCTTTGCGCAGGTTTAAGGATGATGTCAAGGAAGTGGATCAGGGATACGAATGTGGTATTGGCCTTGAAAAATACAATGACATAAAAGTGGACGATGCCATAGAATGTTATGAAGTTGAAGAAAGAAAATACAAGGGTGAATAAATAAAAAATGAAACCCTATACACGGGCAGAGAGAATTGGCGTCAGTATTCAGGTTGCCATTACTGAACTCTTACATAAAAAAATGCAGGATCCCAGGGTTGAAATGGCAACAATCAGTGGAGTAAAAATCTCCTCTGACCTGATGATTGCCAATGTCTATATCACGATATTTGGGGATAAGCATCGAATTTCCGAGGCCATGAAGGGATTTAACAATTCCAAGGGGTATATCAAAAAGAATATTGCCCCGAAATTGGGACTGAGACATATGCCGGAACTTAGGTTTTTCCATGATGATTCCTTTGATAGGGCTGCAAAAATGGATGCCCTGATCAAGTCTGCCACAGAAGGAGATTTGTCTCCGGGAGATGGTTCTCCAGAGGATTCAGCTCCGGAAGATAAATTTTTGGAGGATTCGTCTTTGGAAGACGAATAATTCCATTCCGGAAAGAATCTAAATGAAAGACGGTATTTTAGCAGTTAATAAGCCTGAAGGGATCTCTTCTGCAAGGGTTGTAGGTCGGGTAAAAAGGGTGCTTGGTGTAAAAAAAATCGGGCACACCGGTACATTGGACCCTTTTGCAACAGGGCTTCTGCTCATTGCCGTGGGAAAGGCAACCCGGATCTCAAGGTTTTTCCTGGATGGGAGTAAGGTTTATACAGCCCAGGTAACCCTGGGAATTGAAACCGATACCTATGACTGCACAGGCAGGACCGTGTTTGAAGCAGAGTCCCAGGACCTTAACCGAATCTTGCCTTTGGATGTTAAAAATGCTGCTGCTGAGTTTGCAGGCAGACAGGAGCAGGTAGCCCCAAGCTTTTCAGCATTGAAACATAATGGGCAGCCCCTTTATAAGCTGGCGCGAAGGGGCGAGATGATCCAAAAGCCTCCCCGGAATATAGAAATTTTTGCTATATCGGTTCAAAATATTGATCTGCCAAGATTTGAGATGAATGTCCATTGTTCAGGGGGCACCTATATCCGGAGCCTGGCCTATGATCTTGGAAAAAAACTTGGCTGTGGCGCCCATTTATCAGGTCTCTGCCGGAAAAAATCCAGTTCCTTTGAGTTGGAAAATGCCCTTGGACTTGAAGAATTGGAAAAATTGGATGTAAAAGCCATTGAACCCCATATGATTTCCATGTCCGATTGTCTATCTTTTCTTCCTTATGTGATTGCAGATCCAGCTTTTGAAAAGAAAATTAAGCATGGCCAAAGGCCGTCCAATGAAGAGATTGAGGGCAAGCTGTCTCCCGACATCCCCCTGGGAGACTATATCCGCGTTGTGGATTCGTCAAATAATTTACTGGCCTTGATTGAGCCGGATAAAAATCAGGGCCGATATAATTATTGTTGTGTTTTTACCGGTTAACTGGTATTTACAATCGGTTATACACGTTTGTAATGGTATCGTATCTATTTTGTGTCTTTTTTCTGAATGGAATATCGGATGCAGGATACAAAAGTAGAGATTAAATTCCATACCATTTTTTATTTATTCCAGCCAAAGGAGTTTTATTGTGGTATTGTTAGCAGAAAACAAAGAGGAGATGATTGAAAATTTCAAGCTCCACGAGTCCGACACCGGTTCACCAGAAGTACAGGTGGCAATTTTAACCCACCGTATCAGCTATCTTACGGATCATCTTAAAATTCATAAAAAAGATCATCATTCAAGAAGAGGGTTGTTGATTCTTGTTGGAAGGCGCAGAAGCCTTCTGGATTATGTGAAGAAAAAAGATATAAACAGATACCGTTCTTTAATTGAAAGACTCGGACTTAGAAGGTAAAATGACAATCAACCGGTTTTTGGCTGCTTGCTGGTCAAAAACCGGTTTTTTAGTAACTTGTATTTTTAATTTGGGGCGGCAGTTTTTTGGGATGCTTTTAAATAAGTTCGCATGTTTGCCATCAAGCAAATGTTTGATAGCAAACATGCGGGTTTATTATTTGTAAGGTATCTCAAAGTCTCCGCCTTTTTTATTATTAGGAGAAATTATGGAAAAAATTACAAAAGCAAACATCGGTGGGAAAGAGTTTTCCATCACCACTGGTAAAATTGCAAAACAGGCCTCAGGCTCAGTAGTGGTCCAGTATGGAGAAACCATCGTACTTGTGACTGCAGTGGCAGCAAAGGATCCCAGAGAAGTCAGTTTTCTGCCCCTTACTGTTGAATACCAGGAGAGGATCTATTCAGCCGGCAGAATTCCTGGAAATTATTTCAGGCGGGAAATTGGAAGACCATCGGAAAATGAAACCTTGAATGCCCGTCTCATTGATCGGCCCATCAGACCCTTGTTTGAGACAGGTTATAATTTTGAAACCCAGGTGATTGCAACGGTTCAGTCAACAGACAAACTCTGTGACCCCGGGGTCCTTGCCCTGGTGGGTGCCTCTGCAGCACTTGAAATATCTGATATACCCTTTGCAGGACCCATTGCCGGTATTAAAGTGGGCAGGGTCAATGGCGAGTTCATTGCCAACCCCACGCCAGAGCAGATGGAGGAAAGTGATATCGACCTGACTGTGGCTGGTTCAAAAACCGGTGTGGTTATGGTGGAAGGCGGAGCTGATATCGTATCTGAAAAAGATATGCTGGATGCCATCTTTTTCGGCCATGAAGCCATGCAGCCACTCATTGATCTCCAGGTGGAACTGAAAGCGGCCGTTGGTAAGGAAAAAAGACCGTTTACGCCCCCGGCAAAGGATGAGGCCCTGGCAGAAAAAGTATTGGCCTTTGCCACGGATAAAATTCATGAAAAAGTCCAGATCAAAACAAAGATCGAACGACAGAATGCCCTTAGCCTTTTAAAAGAAGAGGTGGTGGCCCATTTTTCCGAGGAATATCCAGAACAGATTAAAGAGATCAAAGAGGAAGTTTACCAGTGTGTAAAATCCGTGAGCAGGGATATCGTTCTTAAGGAAGACAAGCGCATTGACGGCAGAGCATTTGACGAAATCCGCAACATCGACTGTGAAGCAGCATGCCTGCCAAGACTCCATGGTTCTGCCCTTTTTACCAGGGGGGAAACCCAGGTCCTGGGCGTTCTTACACTTGGTTCCGGCAGGGATGAGCAGCGTATTGAAACCCTAAATAATGGGGACACAACCAGGGCTTTTATGCTCCACTATAATTTCCCTCCCTTTTCAGTGGGCGAAGTCCGTCGGGCAGGCGGCCCAAGCCGCAGGGATATCGGCCATGGTAATCTGGCCCACCGTGCCCTGGCAAGGGTTCTTCCTTCTCCCGAGGATTTTGAATATACCATCCGCCTGGTGGGAGAGGTCATGGAATCCAATGGCAGTTCTTCAATGGGAACTGTGTGCTCCGGCACCCTGGCTCTCATGGACGGTGGGGTACCTATTAAGGCTCCTGTATCCGGGATTGCCATGGGTCTTGTAAAAGATGGGGAAAAAACCGTTGTCCTTTCCGATATCCTGGGAGATGAAGATCATTTCGGGGATATGGATTTCAAGGTAGCGGGGACCAGAGAAGGTATCACTGCCCTTCAGATGGATATCAAGATCAAAGAACTGTCCAAAGATATTATGGAAACAGCCTTGAATCAAGCCCTTGGCGGAAGAATTCATATCCTGGACAAAATGCTGGAAACCCTTGATAAATCAAGAGATGAGGTGTCTCCTCACGCTCCTAAAATCGTGAGCGTTCAGATTAACAAAGACAAGATCCGGGATATCATTGGACCTGGCGGAAAAGTGATCCGTGCCCTTCAGGCGGAAACAAATACCGTAATTGAAGTGGATGACTCAGGCATAATAAAGATTGCAGCTGAAAATGAAGATGATGCTGCCAGGGCCATGAAGATGGTAACAGATATTGCCATGGATCCTGAGATCGGTGCAATTTATGAGGGCGAAGTGGTGAAAATCACAGATTTCGGCGCCTTTGTAAATATTAAACCTGGAACAGACGGTCTGGTTCATATTTCAGAACTGGCTGAGCACAGGGTTAAAAAAGTCACCGATGTTGTAAAGGAAGGAGAAATGATTTCTGTAAAGGTTCTGGATATAACACGGGATGGAAAAATCAAGCTGAGTTACAAAGCAGCTAAAAAAGATGAAAAATAAGTCTTTCAGCATCTGTCCCCTTGCCAGCGGCAGCAAGGGGAACAGTGTTTTTGTTTCCACTCCGGAGACTGCCGTATTGATTGATGCTGGGCTTTCAGGCGTTGAAATTCAAAGACGTCTCACAATGGTTGGAAAGAGACCTGAACAGCTCAGGGCCATCATCATCACCCATGAACATTCAGATCATGTACAAGGTGCAGGGATATTGAGCCGCAGGTTTAATATCCCTGTCTATATCACTTCTAAAACCTATCAGGCCTGTAAAAATCTTGGCAAAGTAGAACTTCTTAATTTTTTTGAATGTGGAAATGCTTTTGATATAGACGACTTACAGGTTGTTCCTTTTTCCATTTCCCATGATGCCTGTGATCCTTCCGGCATGACCCTGGCCTGCAAGGAAAAAAAAATCGGTATTGCCACGGATCTTGGTATTGCCACAGGCCTGGTAAAACAGCATTTGAAAAATTGTGATCTGATCTATATAGAATCCAACCATGATCCTGAAATGCTTATCAACGGACCCTATCCCTGGCATCTAAAACAGCGTATCAAATCCAGAACTGGTCATCTCTCCAACATGGATACCAGGGACCTGGTTGCTGAGATTCTGGGCCTTGACCTGGGCGCAAATTTGAAATCAGGTCTGATATCAGACCAGAATTCAGACCCGGAAACGAACCTTGATCCTGGTGGTTTGCAACCGGTCTTGAAACATGTGATCCTTGCCCATTTAAGTGAGGAGAATAATTGTCCCAAAAAGGCGGCAGCAGAAGTTACAAAGGGCCTTAACGGATGTAAGGTTGGCCTGTATGTGGCAGGGCCGGACCACCCAGGGGAGATGATAACGCTATAATCATAATTCATAAAGGATTTATCCATGAATTCAATTATTGATGCCTTACAATTTCGTCACGCCTGTAAAAAATTTGATTCTCAGAAAAAAATATCCAGCCAGGAATTGGATACCATTCTGGAAGCTGCCCGTCTTTCTCCCACATCCTTTGGCATGGAAGCATGGAAATTCCTGGTACTGTCCTCGGATGAGATCAGGCAGAAGCTTCGGCCAGCCTGCTGGGACCAGGCCCAGGTAACCGATTCCAGCCATGTTATTGTAATTCTTGCAAGACCGGCCCTGGCTGATCCCTCCAACGAATATGTATTAAAAAATTTTCAGAGACGGCAATTGTCCGATGATGTCACCCAGGCTTATATTGAAAAATATAGAATCCATATGGAAACAGAGGTCTTTCCCCGCATGAGTGCTTATGCCTGGTGTTCAAAACAATGCTATATCGGATTATCCAATATCATGACTGCGGCAGCATCCCTGGGCATTGATTCATGCCCCATGGAAGGGTTTGAAAAGGACCGGGTGGAGTCGATTCTGGAAATTGATACCCGAGAATTTGAAGTGGCTGTGCTTGTGGCGCTGGGCTTCAGGAAAGAAGATCAGACACCCCGCCGCCGTCATGGCCTTGGTGAAATGGTGGAATTTCGTTAGGAAGCGCAGGTACATTTAATTATCCCATTGCAAAAATCTCCCCATTTTTAGTTGAATTTATATTGTTTTCCACCTATAGAAGTTATAGTAAATGCTCTAGGCTTTTCAAGGGCAGCCTGTTCAGATTATTTCTTTTTGCAGTAAGTGATGGTACTCCCCCTGTAGGGCAATTAATTCCCTGTGGGAGCCCTGTTCCCTGATTTTACCGTTCCTGAGAAGAATAATATTATCACATTCCCGTATGGTGGAAAGCCTGTGGGCAATGATGATGGAAAGCCTGCCTTTCATGAGTTTTTTCATGGCATCATGGACTTTTTGTTCTGACTGGGAATCCATGTAGGAGGTGGCCTCGTCAAAGATGATGAGATCTGGATCAAAGGCAAAGGCCCTGGAAATGCACACCAATTGTTTCTCTCCGCTGGAAAGAGGTTGACCTCCTTCCCTGACAAGGGTATCAAGACCTGCAAATTTTTCAAAAAGAAAACCGCAATTGGCTTTTTTCAGAGCTGCTTCAAGACCTTCATCCTCCTGTAAATTCCCCTGGGGTTTAATATTTTCCCGTATGGTTCCGGAAAAAAGAATTGGATCCTGCATCACAAGTGCGGTTTTGCTTCTAATATCTTTTATGTCCATTGAATTGTGTGGTATGTTGTTGAGTAGAATCTCTCCTGAATCCGGCCGATAAAATCCAGTCAAAAGATTGATAATGGAACTTTTGCCAGATCCGGTCTGTCCTGCAATGCCAATGGATTTTCCCTTGTCCAGGGAAAAGGATATCTGTTTGAGCACAGGTTTTTTTGGGGTGTAGGCAAAATCGACATTTTTAAACCTAAGTCTGTCTATCTTTTCAAGGGAGCTGCGGGTCCTGGTGGAACGTTCCCGGGCCTTTGGAATTTGCAGGACAATAATGATACGCTCTGCCGAGGCCAGGGCATTCTGGAGCAGGTTGAATTTTTCCGATAATTCCCTCAAGGGCCTGAAAAAAAGCTTCATATAAGTCAAAAAAGCCACCAGTTCTCCCAGGGTCAGGGCCTGATCCATTACGGAAAAGCTGCCTACCCATAGTATAATGGCAATGCTTACTACTCCCAGAAATCCAATAAAGGGCATGAATACGGCAAAGATCCTGATCTGGAACATGGCGGCTGTAAAATGTTCCTGGTTGAGTTTTTTAAATCGCTTTATGAAACGGTTTTTGCTTGAGGTGGTCTGGATGATTTTAATGCCTGTGATGCCTTCGGAAAAGCTGTGGTTGATTTCAGCAATTTTTTGACGAATGGTCCTGAAAGCATTTCGCAAAACCTTTGAAAAGCCCAGGATACTGATAAAAATTATGGGGACAATCATGGAAAGATAAAAGGCCAGGCCGGCATTGATGGAAAACATCACAGCAAGGATACCAACCATGAGGACCAGATCTTTGAATATGAAGACAAGGATGCTGGTGAACATTTCATTCATGTTCTCAATATCCCCGGCCACCCTGGAAACCAGCCGACCGCTGGAATTTTCGTCAAAATAGGATACAGGTAAGAGTGTCATATGGGAAAACAGGGCACATCGCAGTTTTAAAATAATTTTTTGACCTGTGTATTCCATGAAAAGGGACTGGCAAAAATCAAAGGCAAAGGCAATGGCGGTAACACCGGCAAAAAACAGACAGAACCTGCTAAAGGAAGTAATCTTAAAGCCTGCAATGCTTACCCAGGTTTCAGGACCCACAGGCAGGATAAACCCGTCAAAGGCCTTTTGGGTTAAAAGGGGCATGAGAAGTTCAAAAAAAGTAACACAGAAGACCAGGAGGGTTGTCAGAATCAGCATCCAGAAATAGGGACGGATAAATGGCCACAAAGCCTTTGCCAGGGTCAGGTTGTTCAGACTTATTTCCTTTTCTTCCATGGACTGGGTTTTTTTATTGTCAGCTGCCATGGACTTCCTCAAATTGCTGGACCTGGAAAGAGCCCCTGTAAAATTCATTGGAGACAATCAGATCTTTGTGACAACCCTGACCGGAAATAATGCCTTTGTCTAAAATATAGATCTCATCACAGGAGGCAAGGGCTGCAAGTCTATGGGAAATTATGATAAAGGTGGCTTCCTGGTTCATGGAACTGAGCCGGGATACCACGGTCTGGGCAGTCTGGGTATCCAGTTGACTGATTGGATCATCCAGGATAATGACCTTTTTTTCAAGAATCAGGGTTCGTGCCAGGGCCACCCTTTGTTTCTGACCCCCTGATAATGTCATCCCCCGCTCTCCCACAATGGTTTCAAGCTTGTCGGGCATGGCAGCAATAGTCTCCGCCAGGTCGCAGGCATGGATTATATGATCAAGTCTCTTTTTTTCGATATTTCTTCCCATGAGGATATTTTCTTCCAGGGTTCCTGAAAAAAGAAAAGGCTCCTGGGGCATGAGGGCCATATTGCTTCGCAGATAGTCAGGGTCAAGGGTTTTGATCTCCTGACCATCAATAAGAAGACTGCCTGAATCAAGATTATATAGCCTGGGGATAAGTTGGATCAGGGAGGTCTTCCCGCTGCCTGGAGGCCCTGTTATCCCTACTCGGGTGCCGGGTTTTATATCCATTGAAATGTCTGTGAGCACAGAATTTTTTTTGTCATAGGAAAATTCAGCCTTTTTAAATTGGATTCTACCTTTTATGTTTCCGGGTTGAACCGGAGAATTCAATGCCACCACGTCCGGCCTGGCATCCAGCAGATCATTGATTCGTTTTAAGGAGGCAAGCCCCCGTTGAAAAAGATTGGTCATCCAACCTATGGCGATAATAGGCCAGGCCAGCACACCCAGGTATTGAAGAAAGGCCACCAGCTCTCCCGGGGTCAGCCGCTGCTCCATTACCAGGAATCCCCCATAGAACAGAATAATCAATGAGGACATATTAAAGAAAAGGCCCAGCAGGGGCCGTAAAATAGCTGTAACAAATGCCCTTTTCAGGTTTTTTTTAAAATAATCTGTTGAGGCATGATTTATTTTTTGCTCAATGGTTTTTTCAAAGTTAAAAACCTTGATCACGCGGATTCCGAAAAAACTTTCCCGAACCTGTTCCGTTAGCATGGAAAAGGATTCCTGGGCTGTTTTATGCAGGGTATGCATTTTTGTCCCCAGGTGTTTTGTAAAAAGGATTAAAAAGGGCATGGGGATCAAGGCAAGGGCTGTTAGCTTCGGGTCTGTCCAGACCATGATAGCGATGGTGGCCCCGCCCAGGAGGATGGTATCCACCAGCACGATGAGGCCGAATCCGAATGCCATGCGCACATGGTTAATATCCGAGGTTGCATGGGTCATGATATCCCCGGTCTTTACCCGGTCAAAATATGCCATGTCCAATTTCATTACATGGGAAAAAAGATCATTTCTGATCCCCTTTTCAACATCCCTGGCAGATCCCATGAGCAGCATCCTCCATCCATACCTGAGACCTGCCATGGCAAGGCCTAAACCCACGATGATAAGACATTGCTTCATGAGGACATATCGGTCCACATGGGCTGTGGCCAGGGTATCCACTGCAGCTTTAATGATCTGGGGAATAATGAGCTGGGCACAGTCCACAATGATCATAAAGAAAATACCTGCCAGGATTTTTCCCAGGTTCTTTCTAAAATATGGAAGTATGAGTTTCAATTCTTGATTCCATGGGAATTGCCAATTTTAATTATGGAAGCTTTCACATGCCTTACCTGTTAAATTGTTATTTGATATTTACATTGTAATTATCAATCTTAGCAGGTGTCAAGGCAATTTGAAATCATCCTTTTTCGGGAATTGCTGATTTCTGTATCTCTTGATTGTAACGGGGTTTTCAATATGGTAGGATTGGACCAGAAAGATTTTCTTTAGGAGTTATTATGAAAAAGGCTGCCGCCAAGCTGCGAATCTTATTGATTGTATTGTCCATGATGGCTGTTTTGTCCTCTGCCCTGGGGGGATATCTTTACTATTCAGCCTTGAAAAGAGCCTTATTGGAGTCAGTCCATAGAGAAGCTGAAGAAAAACTCAAGACCGTGGGAAATGGTATTGATTCATATTTGAAATGGTCCCTTTTTTCGGTAAAATCTTTGGCTGGATTAATGGAATTAAGACAATCTTTGTTTGGCGAAAATATAATTGCTCTTGAAGATACCCATGCAATTTTGGATCATTTTCGTGACGATTTAAATGTCAGTGTCAGTTATATAATGGATAGTTCCGGAAAAACCATAGCTTCCAGCAACCGTGAGGCTTTGGATAGTTTTGTGGGAAAAAATTATGGGTTTCGCCCTTATTTTAAGCAGGCAATGCAGGGAATGCCCGCCGTATATATGGCTCTGGGGGTTACATCCCAAAAGAGGGGGATATACTATAGTTGTCCTGTTTATGGCAAAGACAAAGAAAAACCTCTGGGTGTTGCAGTCATTAAGTCGTCTATTGAAATGGTTGAAAAAGATTTCATGAAATATAAGGCTGGGGTTTTATTGTTACAAGACCCCCATGGGTTTGTGTTTGCTTCCAATCGAGGAGACTGGCTTTATAAAGTTTTATGGAAGCCCTCCCTGGAAACGATATCAAAGATTACCAGGACAAGACAATTTGGTCCTGGCCCCTGGAATTGGACGGGTATGAAGCAGGTGGAAGAATCTTCGGCTGTGGATAATCTGGGCAATGAATATCATTTGCATCAACAGGAACTTGTTAATTATCCTGGTTGGTCTTTGGTCTTTTTGCACGAGGATTATGATTATAAGATTATTGGAAAAATAATTGCACCCCTGCGGAAAACAGTTGGGATTGGTGTCCTGGTATCTTGTTTATTGTTTGGACTCATAGTTTTTTTCATCTTTATAAAAGCCAATACGGCAATTATTCAAAGAAAAAAAGCAGAAAAGGAATTGAAGTTATCCATGTCCAGGCTCAAGGCAACTCTTGAATCCACCACCGATGGAATTTTGGTCGTGGATATGAATGGGAAAGCCACAGCCTCGAATGAACTTTATGCTAAAATGTGGAAAATTCCTGACCATGTTTTGGAATCCAATGACGATGACAAAGCTCTGGCCCATGTCCTGGATCAATTAAAAGATCCCAATGCTTTTATTAAAGAAGTGAGGGCTTTATATGCCGACCCTGATGAAAAAACTTTTGATAATTTGTATTTCAAGGATGGGCGGATTTTTGAACGTCATTCTCGACCCCAAAAACTGGATGGGGAAACAATAGGAAGGGTGTGGAGTTTTCGTGATGTTACCAAAAGAGAGCTGGCACAAAAGGAGCGGGAAAAATTAATCAGCGATATCCAAAATGCACTTGCCGAGGTGAAAACACTAAGTGGTCTTATGCCTATTTGTTCCCATTGCAAAAAAATAAGAGATGATAAGGGGTATTGGAACCAGATAGAAGGATACATTCAAAAACATTCTGATGCAAAATTCAGTCATGGAATGTGCCCGGAATGTTCAGACAAACTCTATGGCAGGGAAGACTGGTATATAGAAATGAAAAATGAGGATTCCTAATTCATAAAGGTAAATGAGATGATTGATTTTATTCAACAATACAACCCGGTAACCCAGGCTCTCATGGCCACACTCTTTACCTGGGCCGTGACCGGGGCTGGAGCTGCACTGGTTTTTTTTACCAAGACCATAAATCCAAAGCTTATGAATTCTCTGCTGGGTTTTGCGGCCGGAGTCATGATCGCTGCAAGTTTCTGGTCTTTGCTGGCGCCTGGAATCGAAATGGCCGGGCAGATGGGTCACATCCCATGGCTGACAGCTGTAATCGGGTTCATGGGTGGCGGGCTCTTCATGAGGCTGACAGATCACCTGCTACCCCATCTTCATCTGGGCCTGGAAATGGATCAAAGTGAAGGCATCAAAACATCCTGGCAGCGAAGTACCCTGCTGGTTCTTGCCATAACATTGCATAATATTCCAGAAGGTCTTGCCGTTGGTGTTGCTTTCGGGGCTGTGGCAGCCAATCTTTCTTCCGCTACCATTGGAGGAGCTATTGCCCTGGCAATCGGGATCGGGCTTCAGAACTTTCCAGAAGGCGCTGCCGTATCATTACCGTTGAGGAGGGAAGGCATGAGCCGGACAAAAAGTTTCCTCATGGGGCAGGCCTCGGGAATGGTTGAACCCGTTGCTGGAGTAATCGGAGCCGCATTTGTCCTTTATATGCAGAACATCCTGCCCTATGCCCTTTGCTTTGCTGCCGGAGCAATGATCTTTGTGGTGGTGGAAGAATTGATTCCAGAATCCCAGCGGACCGAGGCAGATATTGATATGGTAACCATGGCAACAATGGTCGGGTTTTCTGTAATGATGATCCTTGATGTGGCATTGGGTTGATACATTCGCCAGGCCCGGAATTGTTTTCAGGGGTTTATAAAATTGAACTTTGTTTTTTGTTTTAATTCATTTGAAAAATCAGGCAGTTATTTTATTTTGAAATAGGCTTGAGCTCTTATGTGTTCAAAAAAATAAACTTTTCAGAGGGGGAAATAACCTGCATTAGGTATAGGCAAGAAATGGCAGAAAGGGTAAATAAAATAATATGGAGAAAAATTAGTTGTAAAAACAAGAGTTTATATAGATATCATGGGGATATTTTTATTTTATGGCATGGGATTTGCTACAATCATTATTTAGAATAAATAATAAATTTATTTTCATCTTTTTTTCCTTTTCCAAAAAAGGCTGCCTACTAAAAATCAGGCAGCCTTTTTTGGTTTTAAGTGCATTATCAGCAAAATTTATTTGGAGGAGGTGCAGCAAATGGCAATATTTCTGGTTCAGCACGGAATTAGTGAGTCCAAGAAATATGATCCGGTAAAAGGACTTTCCCATCTTGGAATTGAAGAGACAGACAGGATTGCTCCAGTGGCAAAAGCTTATGCCATACCCGTGGCCAGGATTGTTCACTCGGGAAAGAAGCGGGCAGAACAGACCGCAGCAATCTATCACAAGGCATTGGGGCTGGAAAATTCTCTGGATATAATTTCCGGGATTAATCCCCTGGATGATGTAAGGGCTTTTGCAGCCACCATTGACCCCCAGGCTAACTGGATGGTGGTGGGCCATATGCCTTTTTTGGAACGGCTTGTCTCCTACCTGATAGCAGGGTCTGAAGATATCCTGATTTATCAATTCCAGAATTCCGGGATTGTCTGCCTTGACTCCAGGGAGTCGAAACAAGGAGCACCTGACTGGTTTATCAAGTGGACCCTGAACCCCAATATTTCTTGATGATCTGTCTTTAGAAAACAAGATTTTATTATCCAAAAGGATGCGAAGAAGGGGTAAAGGTATCCAAGGATCATGGAGAACAAATAGAGTATATTTTATGTTTCCGCCCGGAAACTCAACCTGAAATTCTTTAAAATCCACCTGGGCCTAGTGGCAGAGGTCTGTTTCAATCCTCTAGTGGCTCAGTTTTAAATGACCATTTTTGGCTCAATTTAACATGATCATCAACAATAGGCGGGAAAGTGCAGAAAGGGTAAATAAAATAATTTGGAGAAAAATTAGTTGTAAAATCAAAACCTTGTGTAGATATCATGGGAATATTTTTATTTTATGGCATGGGATTTGCTTTTAAATTATTCAGAATAAATAATAAATTTATTTTCATCTTTTTTTCCTTTTCCAAAGAATGCTGCCTACTAAAAATCAGGCAGCCTTTTTTGGTTTTAAGTGCATTAAATACAATGGATCTGTTTAAACGCCCGGGCAAGGCCGGCGGTGTCGATGGGTTTCTCCATAAAGGTTTCATATCCCGGTTCCAGTCGGGCAATGATTTTGTCCGGCAGGAAATTGTCTGAAAGGAGAATGATTTTAGTGCTCTGGGACAGGGCAATGGACCGGGAGTTTTCCCATTGTCTGATTTTTTTAAGAACCTGGGTCCCGTCAAGATCTTTCATCGCAATGTCCAGGAAAATAAGGTGATAGGGGTCATTTTCATTATGGGCCCTGACAAAGGCATTCAGGGCTTCCAGTCCATTCAGGGCCAGGTCGCATTCTCCATAGTTGGACAGCAGTTTTTGGGATTTTTTTCTGGAATCAAATTCAGCATCCACTACCAGAAATTTCATGAAAAGGTTTTTCACTGAATAGGTGATTATGAAATCCTGCAAACGGGCGCAGGAATTTGACAAGAAAATGAATTCTTTTTTAATAGCAGCATTGTCTTTAGCAAAGATAGCCCTTTCAAGATTGAAGGCCGAATCCATAACTGGTTTGCACGAAAGGTTTTTTACCCCGTCTCTGAATCCTGCAATGGCCTTTACCGCAAGGGGGAAAGCTTTTATGTCCAGGTTTTTTTTAATCTGTTTTAACATGTCTTCATGGGTGTAGCAAAATGCGTCAAAACATTCTTTAACCAGGTTTTTATTGCCGTTCATTGTCTGGATGAGTTCATTCAGATTGATAATAAGGTCTTTGTTCTGGATGGTTTTTTCTGGAGTTTTTTGTGACATGGAGTGGATGATGGCATTTTCCAGTTCCTTGCGTTTAATTGGTTTGGTGATGAAACTATCCATTCCCGATGCCAGAAATCTTTCTTTGTCTCCTTTCATTGCATTTGCAGTCAGGGCTACAATTGGAATATGGGGTTTGTCTGAGGGTCTGTTTTTTTCAAGTGCACGGATGACCCGGGTGGCTTCAAGACCGTCCATGACAGGCATCTGTCCGTCCATGAGGATCAGGTGAAACTCATTTTTTTGATACATGTCAACCGCTTCCTTTCCATTCTGGGCAATGGAGACATGGTGGCCAAGTTTTTTTAACATATTTGCAGCAACTTTCTGGTTCATCCTATTGTCTTCGGCCAGTAGGATAGCCAGGCTGGATTCAGCCAGTTCTGATAGTGCTTTTGGCTCTTCCAGGCTAAATCTGGTGCCTGTCTTTATTTTCCCTTCTGGTATGGCATAGTTCCGGGCAAGGCAGTCAAAAACATGGTTTTTATAAACCGGTTTTAAAAGCTGGGCCTCAAACCCGGTTTTTTTTAAGACTTCCGGGTCCAGGCGTTCCGATGAATAATTCATTAAAACCAGGCGGGGTTTTTTGATGGCCTTATTTTCCAGGATTTTTTTTGCAACGGCAATGCCATCAAGACCAGGCATTTTCAGATCGATAAAAACCGTGTTAAAAGGCGTCTGGTCCAATTGGGCATCCATGAGTTTTTCCATTGCCATGGTATGGTTCTGGGCATGGTCTGCAATGCAGCCAAAGGAAAGAAGGTGCTGATTGAGTACTTTTCGGCAGGAATCCGTGTCATCCACCACCAGGCACTTCAATGCCTTAACTTTGTCAGTTATATTCATGGGTATGTGTTGGACACCGGGCTGCTTTTGAAAAGAAGAGGTAAACCAGAAATTAGAACCCTTGCCCTGGAGACTTTGTACTCCTATTTCTCCGCCCATTAATTCAGCAAGTTGTTTGGAAATATTAAGACCAAGGCCTGTTCCTCCATACTCCCGGGTAGTGGAAACATCTACCTGGGAAAAGGATTTAAACAGTTTTTTCATCTGATCATTTGGGATGCCGATTCCCGTATCAATGACTTCAAATCTCAGCATGACCTTTCTCCGGTTTGAAGATACAAGGGAAACTTTGATCAAAACTTCACCCTTTTCCACAAATTTGATGGCATTCCCAGCAAGGTTGAGAATGACCTGTCTCAACCGGGTGGGGTCACCTTTTAAGAAAGTAGGGACATTTTCCTCGATCATGCAGATGAATTCAATTTGCTTTGTTCTGGCAACAGTTGCCATGATCTGGCTGATATCGTTAAGCGTCTTACCCAGATCAATATCAATGGTTTCAACCTCCATTTTTCCGGCTTCTATTTTGGAAAAATCAAGGACATCATTGATGATGGTCAGCAATGCTTCCGCACTGTGGCGTATGGAATTGGCATAGTCTTTCTGTTCACTGGAAAGCCCTGTGTCCAGCAAAAGATCGGCCATGCCAATGACTCCGTTCATGGGAGTCCTGATCTCATGGCTCATGTTGGCAAGAAAGGCACTTTTTGCAACATTTGCCCCTTCCGCTGTTTCCTTGGCCTTTTTTAAGATGATGGTCTGTTTTTTTATCTGGGTTTCAAGGTATTTTTGGGACATCTGGCTTTTGAGATGAATCGATATCCTGGCGATAAGCAGTTCCGGTATAAATGGTTTTGCAATAAAATCGCTGGCCCCTGCTTTGAAAAGAAGGGATTCTGTTTCCTGATTGATCTGGGAAGTAAGGAAAATTACGGGAATGGATTTTAAATTTTTATCAGCTTTGATTTTCCTGCAAAGAGTTTCCCCGTCCATATTTGGCATGTTCAGGTCTGTCAGCACAATGTCAATTTGAGGGGCATCCTTGTGTTGCAGCAGTTCAAGGGCCTGGATACCGTCATTGGCAGTAACTACCCTGAAATTCTTGGAACCCAAAGTTTTCCGGACATTCATCCGGATAAAATTTGAATCATCAACAACCAGAACAGCAGGAGTATAGGATTGTTTCAATTTATTTGTCCTCAAATTGTTTCATCATGACCTTGAAATGAAAATTCCAGAGAATCAAAATTATTTTATGTTGAAACAGGTTAGCAAATCTCCATCTGTGCGTCAATGAATCCATTTAACCCCAAACCATTGTTCTTCAGTTTGATGATGGTAGAGTTTGTCAAACTGATAGAAATTTAGGAGTGCAATGTAAACAGGTAAAAGTTGACTGCTGCTAATTCAAAATTATTTGTTACCGAAAATTGCACATACCTGAATATAATTGACAAAATATGTCCTGATAGAATAAATAAGAGCAGAAATTATAGAAGTTTATATCAATTTTGGGAAGTGTTTTATAGAGAAGCCTTATACGATTGAGAAAATAGGTGTTGCCATTAAGAATGAACTCAAGAAATGATATGAAGGAAATATAAAATTTAAGGAATCCAAAAATGTCTTTTCCAAAAAATCAAGAACCCATAAACCTTTTGGACATAAACCGGATTGATTTTTTTTCCGTGCTGAATCGTCTGGATGACGGTGTGATCATTGCGGATATTAACGGGACTATCCTTTTTTATAACACTGCCCAGTCCAAAATTGACGGATTGGTGTCAGAGGAAGTGATCGGGCTCAAGGTGACGGATATTTATGAGCTCAACAACCGCACCAGCATGATCATGCAGGCAATTTACAAGCATTCTGCCATTAAAAACCGGGCTTTTTTTTACCGGGCCATTTCTGGAAAGGTGGCCAACACTATTACCAGCGTTTATCCCCTGTTCAAAGGAGAAAACATCAATGGGGTGATTTGTTTTGTCAAAGACTATGAGCTGCTCCAAAGGTCCACACCCATGACAACCATTACCGAGAGCCGGCCAGACATGGGCAATGGAACCCAGTACATTTTTGCCGATCTCATTGGCAGCGGCCAGGATTTCCAGCGGGTGGTGGGGATGGCCAGAAAGGCTGCTTCCTCTTCTTCTCCCATAATGATCCAGGGAGAAACCGGTACGGGCAAGGAATTGTTTGCACAGTCCATTCACAACCACAGCCAGCGCAGGGAGCAAAAATATGTAGCTGTCAATTGTGCGGCCATTCCCCATGACCTGTTGGAAGGAATGTTATTCGGCACCACCCGGGGAGCTTTTACCGGTGCCATGGACAAGCCCGGCTTATTTGAAATTGCCAATGGCGGCACCCTGTTTCTTGATGAACTTCTGGTTATGCCCGTAGACCTTCAGGCAAAGCTGTTAAGAGCTCTCCAGGAAAAACGGGTCCGCAGAATAGGTTCTTCCAGGGAAACCCCTGTGGATGTGAAAGTTATCAGCTCGGTTAGCCAGGACCCCCGGATTGCCATACGGGAAAATAATTTGCGCACAGATTTGTTTTACAGACTGGGGGTAGTCATGATCAAACTTCCTCCTTTGCGTGAGAGACAAGACGGTATGTACGAACTGGCAACCCACTTTATTGAGAAATACAACAATTGTCTGGGGACTCATGTTAAAGAAATCTCCAAGGATGTCTTTGAATTGTTTGCTGCCTATCAATGGCCTGGAAACCTAAGGGAGCTGGAGCATTTGATAGAAGGGGCCATGAACATGGCAGGCCAGGAGGAAACCATTGGGCTGGAACATTTTACACCCGGTATAGATTGCCTGGAACAGGTTGATTTTACCTGCCAGGAGATCCCGGGTTCCATGGCCGGAAATATAGCCAGTCCCCTGATTGAGGGGGCTGGTAAAAAACCGGATCCAACCGGATCCCAAAATCTTGTCCAGACCCAGGCAGACTGGGAAAAATCTACGATTAAATCGGCACTTTCCACATCCGGGGGAAATATAACCAGCGCGGCAAAAAACCTTGGGATTTCAAGACAGCTGCTCCATTATAAGATTAAAAAATACAAGTTGTCCCGAATTGAGTTCGTCAAAGGCCCGGCCAGATAGACAAATTTTTTTCAATAGACAATTTTTTTTCTATTTTTACAGAAAACAATAGACAAATTTTTTTCTATCTGATTTTTTCAAAAAATATTTTTCAAAAATAAAATGAAAAATTCATTATAATATCAAAGAGTTAAATGGATTTTCAATATAAAGATTTTATCTATTCTTCTCTGGTATACAATCTGCAAAAGAAATAATAAAGGTCCATTGGTCCTGGATGTATCCAGGACCCTGAAAATGGATAGAATATAAATTTACTTTTACAGGAGTTATATAATGAATAATAGTACAGCATCAACAAAACCCTATGATCCATTTGTGTTCTGGGTTTCTGCCTCTGTGACCGTCCTTTTTGTCCTCTGGTCCATTGTCTTCCCCGAAAATATGACGGCTGTCATTAATGCGGTTTTCAGCTGGACCACTACCAAATGGTCATGGCTCTATCTGTTGACTGTTTTTATGCTGGTCATGGGCTGTTTTGTACTCATGGGAAAAACCTACGGAAGTATGAAACTGGGACTTCCCAATGATAAACCTGAGTTTTCCAATTTTTCCTGGTTTGCCATGCTTTTTGGCTCTGCCATTGCTGCAGGGATTGTATTCTGGGGTCCTGCCGAGCCAGCCTACCATTATATGAGTCCTCCCCCCTATTTTGGCGGAGATGCAAATACACCGGCTGCAGGGGCCAATGCCATGACCTATTCCTTTTTCCACTGGGGGTTGAGTGCCTGGTCTATCTATGCCATGCTTACCATTGCCCTGGGTCATGCCTGTTTTACCCATAACCTGCCCTTAAAATTTTCCAGCGCCTTTTACTATGTTATTGGCGACAGAATCCATGGCTACTGGGGAAAAGTATTGGATATCTTTGCCGTATTTGCCACCCTGGGCGGTCTTGCCACTACCACAGGCTTTGTGGCCCTCCAGCTATCTTCCGGTCTGAAATTTCAGTATGGAATGCAGATGGGAGCCTCCAGCACGTATATAATCATTGGTATCCTGACCGCCATTTTCACCATGACAGTTTATACCGGGCTTCAAAAGGGAGTAAAATTAATTGGTGATATCAATATGTGGGTCTTTATCCTGGTCTGGTTTTTCGTTTTGATCTTTGGTCCCACCATTTTTCTGATCAACCTTACCACAAATTCCCTGGGCCAGTATCTTCTGCATTTTATTCCCATGAGTCTTTTTACCGCTCCTGGAGTTGAAGGAAACTGGATTGGTTCCTGGACCGTATTCTACTGGGCCTGGTGGATGAGCTGGGCACCCTTTGTGGCTGTTTTTATCGCCCGGATTTCCAAGGGAAGAACCATCCGTGAAACCGTTGCCGCCACATTGATTCTCCCCACCCTGGGAAATTTCCTCTGGTACGGAGTCATTGGAGGCGCCGGTATCCATTTTGAAGTCAGTGCCGTCATGAAGGAACACGGCATGGAAAGCGCTATCTTCGCCATTGCCCAGAATCTGCCATTGCCCGGGATTCTGGCCATTGCCCTGATCTTTCTAATCGGTACCTTCTTTTTGACTTCTGCCAATTCCGCGGCCCTGGCTCTTGCCATGTTTGTATCGGGTCATGAAAATCCCGGACGAAATCTCCGGGCATTCTGGGGTATTGCCCTGGGCGCAGTGGCAGCGGTTCTGGCTGGAAGCGGAAGTCTTAAAGCCATACAGACCGCCTCCATTGCAACTGCTTTCCCCCTTATGTTCCTTTTACTTATGGTGCTTTACGGCACATTCAAGGGATTGAACCAATATAAAAAAGAAAATAAAAAATAAACAATCTGCCTGGGGTCTTGCCTTTTAGGATCACAGAAGGTATTTATCAAAAAAAAGAGGGAGTAATCCCTCTTATAAGGAGAAAAAATTATGTATGATCGAATGCAGGAACTGAGCACCCAGAATATGGAAAAAATTCATTCCGCTGCCATGGATCTTTTAAAGAACACCGGTGTTGTCTTTAATGACGAAGAGGCCATTGAAATTTTCAAGGCTGCAGGACACCGGGTGGAAGGAACCACAGTTTTTTTTGAAGAATCCGATATTGCAAAGGCATTGAAAACATCGCCCAGACGTTTCACCGTCCATGCCAGAAACCCGGAAAAAAATGTAGAAATCGGGGAAGATGATTTTGTCTTTCTGCCCGGATACGGGGCTCCCTTTGTCATGGATGCCCAGGGCAACCGCCGTCAGGCCTCCATGGAAGATTATGACAATTTCTGCAAACTGGTCCAGACCTCTCCATACATCAACATGAACGGCTGGATGATGGTGGAGCCTGCTGACATGCCCCATGATACTGTACATCTGGACCTGAATCTATCCAATATGCTGCTGTGTGACAAACCTTTTATGGGAAGCCCGGTCTCCCGCCAGGGAGCATTGGACGGTATTGAAATGGCTGGAATCCTCTGGGGCGGCAAGGAAAATATCATGGATAAGACCGTGTCTGTATCCCTGATCAATTCATTGTCTCCTTTGCAGTTTTCCGAAGAGATGGCCGGCTCCCTTATTGAGCTTGCCCGCCACAACCAGGCCTGTGTGGTTGCTTCTCTGATCATGGCCGGGGGTTCAGGTCCTGTTACTCTGGACGGGGTTCTGGCACTTCAGAATGCTGAAATTCTGGCCGGCATCACCCTGGCCCAGCTGGTAAGGCCGGGTGCTCCAGTGGTCTATGGATCCACCTCCTCTGCCATGGACATGAAAACAGGTGCTCTTTCCATTGGTGCACCTGAATTGTCCAAGAATATTCATCTGGTGGGCCAGATGGCAAGATTCTATAACCTGCCTTCCAGGTCCGGAGGGGGCCTTACTGACGCTCTCTTTGCCGATGCCCAGGCTGGAGCGGAATCAGCTCTGGCCATTTCTACGGCAGTCAGAAGCGGGACCAATTTTATCCTCCACGCCTGCGGTATCCTGGGTTCCTATATTGCCATGAGTTTTGAAAAATTTCTCATTGACGAGGAAATCTGCGGCATGGTGAGTAACATGATACGTCCCCTGGCGATCACCGATGAATCCATTGACCTTGATGTGATAAAAGAAGTGGGAATCGGCGGTCAATACCTGACCCATCCCAAGACCTTCAAATTGTGCAGGACTGAATTTTTCATGCCCACTCTCATGAGCCGGAAAAATCCAGATGCCTGGGAAAAAGAGGGCAAAAAAAGGATAGATGAGATTGCTGAAGACAAGGTGGCCCAGCGCCTGGCCTCCTATGAAAAGCCGGACATTGACCCAAAAATAGAAAAACAATTAAATGAGTATGTTGAAAAACGCAAAAACAATTAAAGGAGAAAAAAATGACAGATTTTAATGCAATGATTGATGCCCTGGTTTCCTGCGAAAATGAAAAAGTGATCGGGCTTGTAAATGACGCTCTTGCCCAGGATGTTGCGGCCGGCGATATCCTTAACAACGGCTTGATTGCCGGCATGGATATTGTGGGCGGAAAAATGGAAAATGGAGATATGTTCATTCCTGAAGTCCTCATGGCTGCCCAGGCCATGGCAGCCAGCGTAGCCATTCTCAAACCCCTGCTGGGAGAAGGTGAATCAATAGCAGGTGCATCTGTTATCATCGGTACAGTCAAAGGCGATCTCCATGACATTGGAAAAAATCTTGTGGGAATGATGATGGAAAGTGCAGGAATGGAAGTCCATAACCTTGGGACAGATATCGGACCTGAAGATTTTGTAGCCCAGATCAAGGAAAAAAATGCCCAGATCGTATGTCTGTCAGCTCTTTTGACTACCACTATGCCCATGATGAAACAAACCGTTGACGCAATTGTGGAAAGCGGCCTTCGGGACCAGGTTAAAATTCTTGTGGGCGGTGCCCCTGTGACCCAGGCCTTTGCCGAAGAAATTGGTGCAGATGGATTTGCAGCGGATGCCGGTGCTGCTTCCAAACTTGCCAAAAGTCTTGTCAACTAGGCGGGATGTATAAATTTTAGGAGAAAAGACCATGTTTGAAGTAATAGGCGAAAGAATCAATACGTCCAGAAAACTTGTCCAGGCAGCTGTGGCAGACCGGGATGCTGATTATATTATTGATGATGTAACAAAACAGCAGGCAGCAGGCGCCAACTACATTGATGTCAATGCCGGTGCCCGTATTGGACATGAAACCGAGGATATGAAATGGCTGCTGGACACGATCCAGCCCATTGCCACCGTGCCCCTGACCCTGGACAGCCCGGACCCTGCTGTCCTGGAAATGGCCTTTAAAATGGTGGAAAAGACTCCCATGATCAACTCCATCAGCCTGGAAAAAGAACGGTTTGAGGCCATGATGCCCTTTCTTGAGGGAAGGGATTGCAAAATTATTGCCCTATGCATGGATGATGCGGGTATGCCCTCCTCTGCCAATGATATCCTGGACCGGGCCAAAAGCCTGGTAAAAGAACTCAACAAGGCAGGTATCCCAACTGCCTCCATTTATGTAGATCCCCTTGTTCAACCCATCAGCACCGAGTCTGGCAAAGGCGTAATGGTCCTGGATGCTGTCCGTGCCATTAAAGCTGAATTTCCAGAAGTCCATATCACCGGCGGTCTGTCCAATATTTCCTATGGCCTGCCCCAGAGAAAGATCATCAACAGAACTTTTGTTACCCTGATGATGGATGCTGGAATGGATTCAGCCATTATCGATCCCCTGGATATTAAAATCATGTCCACCATCAGAACCGCAGATATGCTTCTGGGCCATGACAATTTTTGCATGAATTACCTGAAAGGGGTGCGTGCCGGTACCATTGAAAGTTAAACCCAAATAAAACAGCGCCTGGGTTATACAACCTTGTCTGTTTTTCCCTATCGCCCGATGCTGCCTATTATTTTTTTGGCAGCATCGGGTTTTTAATTTGAGAGTAGCTATTTTTATTTATTGTTTTTAAAATAATTTTTATGTTATGGTTCCGATACTCAATAATTCATAAAATTATATATCGGAGTTGACACTATGAAAGGGTTTCAGAAGTCAGCAGGGTCTTTTAGGAAAATCATTGTTTTTGGCTTGATTTTCAGTTTTTCTTTTCATTCCATTTGCCTGGCAGCGGCGGAGCTTGATCTTACAAAATTGAGCATTGAGGAATTGATGGATATCCAGGTAACCTCTGTGACCAAAAAAAGCCAAAGCCTTTCCGACAGTGCTGCTGCTATCTTTGTTATCACCAATGATGATTTGAAACGTTCCGGAGTCACCAATATCCCCGATGCCCTGCGAATGGTTCCCGGCATTAATGTGGCCCGGATCGATTCCAATAAATGGGCAATTTCTGCCAGAGGATTTAACAGCCGACTTTCTGCCAAACTGCTTGTTCTCATTGACGGCCGCAGCGTTTATACGCCAACTTTTTCCGGGGTGTACTGGGAGGTTAACGATGTGCTGCTGGAAGATGTAGAGCGCATCGAAGTAATTCGGGGCCCCGGGGCAACCCTCTGGGGTGCCAATGCCGTGAACGGGGTCATCAATATTATTACCAAACATTCTCAGGACACCCAGGGGGGAATCCTGAGTGTGGGCACGGGTGATTTTGAAAAAGCCATTACTTCTGCCCGGTACGGAAGTTCTTTCGGTGAAAACAGCCATTGGCGGGTTTATGCCAAGAACCAGGAGCGGGATGAATTCAAATTCACCACTGGAGAGGATGCCAATGATGACTGGAAAATCACCCAGGCAGGCTTTAGGATAGATTCAAAGCTGAATAAAAAAAATGATTTTACCTTTCAGGGAGATATCTACCAGGGAGACATTAACCAGGAGCTTATTCTGATAACCACGACCTCCCCATTCATGGATACTTTTTCCGTTGAAACCGATGTGTCAGGAGCAAACCTGTTGTCCCGGTGGCAGCATACCTTGTCTTCCACCTCGAATTTTTCTCTTCAGGTATATTATGATACCACCAAACGTACGGAAGATTTTGTTGGCCAGGAACGGGATAGTTGGGACATGGAATTTCAGCATAGCTTTGCTGCAGGCACCAACCATAATTTTGTCTGGGGCTTGAGGTATCGTTATATGGAGGATGAATTTACGAATACCTCTGTTGTTTATGTTGATCCTTCCACCCGGCAGGACAATCTTTACAGCGCTTTTGTCCAGGATGAAATATGCTTTTTCCAGGAACGGGTCCGTCTGACCCTTGGATCCAAATTTGAGCACAATGATTATAGCGGTTATGAGATCCAGCCCAGTGCCAGAGTGATGTGGGCAGTCAATTCCAATAACAAGGTATGGGGTGCTGTTTCCAGGGCAGTTCGAACCCCGTCCCGGGGAGAAGCCGATGCTGCGGTTTCCTATCTTGCCTATGACCTTTCTTCTCTGGGTTTAGGTCCTCCAGGAATTCCCTTTGTGGTTACAGCCTATGGAAATGAAGAGTTTGATTCAGAAGAACTGATGGCCTATGAACTGGGGTATCGGTTTGTCCCTGCCATGGATTTTTCAGTGGATCTTACTTTTTTCTACAATACCTATGACAACAACAGAACCGCTGAAATTGGATCTTCTTATTTTACAGGGACATCTTTGCAGCAGGATGTAATTTTGATTAGTGCTGCCAGCGGAGAAACCTATGGCGGTGAACTGGCACTGGCATTTAGGCCCTCTGAGTTTTTTAAATGCGATCTTGCCTATAGTTTTCTCAAAGATCATTTTGATAATGATGAAAATGTCGGTGGATTTCCCCGGCATCAGGTATCCCTTCGGGGACAATTCAATCTCAGTAAAACCCTGGAACTGGATATATGGTTTCGCTATGTGGATGAAGCCAATGCCTCCTATCTCCTGGCAGAAGATAACCTGTATGAAATTGATGATTATGTAACCATGGATTTGCGTTTGGGCTGGAAGATTACGCCCAGTATCGAAATATCCCTGGTGGGCCAGAACCTTCTGGATAAAACCCATGTGGAGTTTGTACAGGAATACTTTAGCCAGCCTGTTGAAATTGAACGAAGTATTTACGGCGTACTCAGCTATAGGTTTTAGGAAGATATTTTGATATTCCAAAGAAAGATTGCTGTGCACCGTGTGAAAAATCTGGCTGCCTTGCTGGTTGCTTTGTCCATATTCATGGCTTTGCCAAGTGAGAGAGCCATGGCCAGAGAGGTTGATGAATATGCTGTCAAGGCGGCCTTCGTACTGAATTTTGTCCGGTTTACCCTTTGGCCTGAAAATCAATTCACCAAAGATACAGACTCCTATCGGCTTTGTTTCATGGGAAATACAAATGTTGCAAAAGAGTTTGCGGCCATTAACGGGAAAAAGAACGGGGAAAGAAATATCTATGTCCATGATCTGTCCTCCGGGGAAGAGTACAGCAAATGCGATATCGTTTTTATCAGCCGGAAAACAGATCCTGAGGTTTCAAAACAAATCATTTCAAAAACAAAGGGAAAGCCGGTTCTAATTATTGGCGAAACAAAGGAGTTTATAAAACAGGGAGGTGTGATCAATTTCTTTTCAAAAGGCAACCGCCTGCATTTTGAAATCAATACCCGGGCAGCAGAAAAACAGGGCCTTAAACTTAGCTCCCGTTTGTTAAAACTGGCTGTTATCGTGGATGGGTTACAATAAAGGGCTCTTTGATAATCTTCATTAAAAATCTTTCTATCAGGGCCAAACTTTTATTTTTTTTGTGATTTACAGCCCTCCTGGTTTTGTTTCTGGTTGGTACAACCCTTAGGATCGCAAATTTTATAACTTGAATGAAATTGCTTGTCTTTTGATCCATCTACTGCATTGCACTAAAGGCCTGATAGGCTTGCTATTGGACCTTTAGTGCGCCTTGTAGATGAACCAAAATTCTGTACTATTTCTGCTCAACTTATTTCATCTGCAGTCCTTATTATTATTGAAAGCTATCCAAAATAAAACAGCAGCTGGGTTATACAACCTTGTCTGTTTGTCCCTATCCGCCCTGATGTTGCCCGTATATATTTTTTATTGTTTTTAAAATAATTTTCATGTTATGATTTCGATACTCAATGATACATATAAATTATATATCGGAGTTGGCACTATGAAAGGGTTTCAGAAATCAGCAGGATCTTTCAGGAAAATTGTTGTTGTTGTCTTTATTTTCAGTTTTTCTTTTTGTTTCACTTGCCTGGCAGCGGCGGAGCTTGATCTTACAAAATTGAGCATTGAGGAGTTGATGGATATCCAGGTAACCTCTGTGACCAAAAAAAGTCAGAGCCTTTCCGACAGTGCCGCTGCTATCTTTGTTATCACCAATGATGATTTGAAACGTTCCGGAGTCACCAATATCCCCGATGCCCTGCGAATGGTTCCCGGCATTAATGTGGCCCGCATTGATTCCAATAAATGGGCCATTTCTGCCAGGGGATTTAATGGCCGGTTTTCTGCCAAGCTCCTGGTTCTCATTGACGGTCGCAGCGTTTATACCCCAACCTTTTCCGGGGTGTACTGGGAAGTCAATGATGTACTGCTGGAAGATGTGGAGAGAATCGAGGTGATCCGGGGTCCCGGGGCTACCCTCTGGGGTGCCAATGCCGTGAACGGGGTCATCAATATTATCACCAAACATACAAAGGACACCCAGGGGGGAATCCTGAGCGCGGGCACGGGTGATTTTGAAAAAGTCATTACTTCTGTCCGGTATGGGGGGGTTTTTGGTGAAAATAGCCATTGGCGGGTCTATGCCAAACACCAGGCCCGGGATGAATTCAAATCCACCACTGGGGAGGATGCCAATGATGACTGGGAAATTACCCAGGCAGGTTTCAGGATAGATTCTGAACTTAATGAAAAAAATAAATTTACCGTCCAGGGAGACATTTACCAGGGGGATATCAACCAGGACCTTTATCTGGTAGACCTGACCCAGTTTTCATTCATGGATATCTTTTCCTTTGAAACCGATGTGTCAGGAGTAAGTATCTTGTCCCGCTGGCAGCACACCCTGTCTTCCGCCTCGAATTTTGATCTCCAGGTATACTATGATACCACCAAACGAACCGAGGACTTCCTTGGCGAAGAAAGACATAATATTGATATTGATTTTCAACACAGCTTTGCAGCAGGAACTCGCCAGGAATTTGTCTGGGGTCTGCGGTACCGGTATACAGAAGACGATTATACCAATTCATCTGTTGTTTCCATGGATCCAACCAGTGAACGGGACAGTCTTTACAGCGCCTTTGTCCAGGATGAAATATCCTTTTACCAGGATCAAGTACGTCTCACCCTGGGATCAAAATTCGAGCACAATGAGTACAGCGGCTACGAAATCCAGCCCAGTGCCAGGCTATTGTGGGCAATAAATCCTACTAATAAAGTATGGGGTGCGGTTTCCCGGGCAGTTAGAACCCCTTCCCGGTCAGAGAACGATGCCAGTTTTTCCTACGTGGCCTATGACCTTTCAACGCTGGGTACAGGTCCTCCTGGAATTCCATTTGTGTTGGCAGCCCTTGGAAATGAAGAGTTTGTTTCAGAAGAACTGACTGCCTATGAACTGGGCTATCGTTTTATCCCGGTCAGGGACTTTTCAGTGGATTTTACTCTTTTTTACAATGAGTATGAAAACCAGAGAAACGGTGATGGCGAAACCCCTTATTTTACGGGGACATCTTTGCAGCAGGATTTCATCGTATCGAATAGTACCTTTGGAGAAACCTATGGTGGAGAACTGGCAATGGCATTTAAACCCTCTGATTTTTTTAAGTTAGATCTTGCCTATAGTTTTTTAAAAGGTAGTTTTAATTATGAACACGTCGGTGGACTACCCCAGCAGCAGGTATCGCTACGGGGGCAGTTCAATCTTAGTAAAACTCTGGAATTGGATATATGGTTCCGTTATGTGGATGAGGCGGATGCCTCCTATATCCTGGTGGAAGATAATGTGTATGAAATTGATTCCTATTTTACCATGGATCTGCGGCTGGGCTGGGAGATCACGCCCAGTATCGAGATATCCCTGGTGGGCCAGAACCTGCTGGATGAAACCCGTGTGGAGTTTGTACAGGAGTCCTTTAGCCAGCCTGTTGAAATTGAACGAAGTGTTTACGGCGTACTCAGCTATAGGTTTTAGGAATATACTTTGATATCCCAAAGAAAAATTGCTGTGCACTGGATGAAAAACCTGGCTGCCTTGCTGGTTGCTTTGTCCATGTTCATGGTGTTGCCAAGTGAAAGGGCCATGGCCAGAGAGGTTGATGAATATGCTGTCAAGGCGGCCTTTGTACTGAATTTTGTCCGGTTTACCCTTTGGCCTGAAAATCAATTCACCAAAGATACAGACTCCTATCGGCTTTGTTTTATGGGAAATACAAATGTTGCAAAAGAGTTTGCGGCCATTAACGGGAAAAAGAACGGGGAAAGAAATATCTATGTCCATGATCTGTCCTCCGGGGTAGAATGGAATAAATGCGATATAATTTTTATCAGCCGGGATACAGATCCCCTGGTTTCAAAACAAATTATTGCAAAAGTAAAAGGAATGCCGGTTCTGATCATTGGTGAAACAAGGGAGTTTATAAAACAGGGAGGTGTGATCAATTTCTTTTCAAAAGGCAATCGCCTGCATTTTGAAATCAATACCCGGGCAGCAGAAAACCAGGGCCTTAAACTTAGCTCCCGTTTATTAAAACTGGCTGTTATTGTGGATGGGTCACAATGAAGGGCTCTTTGACAGTCTTCATTAAAAATCTTTCCATCAGGACCAAACTTTTATTGCTTCTATGGTTTACTGCTCTTTTGGTTTTGTTTTTGGTTGGTACCACCCTTATTATTAATGAAAAATACAATGCCCGGAAAAACCTGGTTGCTGAACTGAAATCCATGGCAGATCTAGTTGCATTGAACAGTGGAGCAGCCATGGTGTTTAATGATGAGCAGGCAGCTCAGGAAAATCTGGCCTCCCTGTCCGCAAAACCGGAAATCATCACTGCTATCCTCTATGATGAAACTGGAAAGGTTTATAGTCAGTACACAAGGGAAAACTATGAAGCCGATGCCGTTATTTCACAATTCAGAAGTATTCATCCCAATTTCAAGGATATCCTGGATCAATTGCAGAACCAGGATGTGGTTAGCTATCTATGGGCGGGCCATGTCCATGTGATCCAGCCGGTGATTGTGAAAGGAAGCTTTCTGGGTGCAATCCATCTGGTTGATAATATGCAGCAATTCAAAAAACGGTTGAACACCTATTACCTGGTTGTGGCCGGGATTGTTTTGATTACATTGATTGTGGTGTTTTTGCTGTCTTCCAGGATGCAGTCTTTTTTCACAGGGCCCTTGTTTACTGTCATTGATTCCATGCATGAGGTTACGGAACAAAAAAATTACCAGGTCCGGGTTAAAAAGGATAGTGAGGATGAATTTGGTTTGCTGGTGGATCATTTCAATAAAATGATTGAAGAGATTCAAACCAGGGATGAAGAGCTAAAAGAATACAGCTCCGGGCTGGAACAAATGGTTGCAACCAGGACAAAAGATCTTTCCCAAACCAAAAATGAGCTTGAAACCGTGGTAGTCAGCCTTAAAAAAGCCAAGAACGAAGCGGAAGAAGCAAGCAGAATAAAATCTCAATTTTTAGCAAACATGAGCCATGAGATAAGGACCCCCATGAATGGAGTCCTGGGTATGGCAGAACTCTTGCTTACCACAAGACTTTCAGCAGATCAACATAGGTTTGCGGAAACCATCCAGACTTCAGGTGAATCCCTTTTGGGGATCATCAATGATATCCTTGATTTTTCTAAAATTGAGGCTGGAAAGCTTGATCTGGAAAATATCAATTTTGATTTACAATTGCTTGTTGAGAATGTGGGCCAGATCCTTGCCTCCCAGGCCCATTCCAAGAGGCTTGAACTAGCGGTCTTGATCGAAGAGGGAACCCATGTTTATTTGAAAGGAGATCCCTCAAGGCTCAGGCAGGTGCTCATAAACCTGGTTGGCAATGCCATTAAGTTTACTGAAAAAGGGGAAGTGGTTGTCAAGGCCTCAACAACCATGAATGATAAAACCACTATAAATTTGAATATATCCATTCTGGACACAGGCATGGGGATAAGTGCCCAGGACCGGTTAAAACTTTTTAAACCTTTTTCCCAGGCAGATGGTTCCACAACCAGAAAATATGGTGGAACCGGACTTGGCCTGGCGATCTCCTGGGAGCTTGTTTCGTTAATGGGAGGTACCCTGGAATGTGAAAGCAGACTGGGCAAAGGAACTGAATTCTTTTTTACCCTGCCCATGGAAAAAAGAATTGGAGCTGCAAAAAGAAACGTTTTGCTGAAAAGCGGTGAATTAAAGGGAATGAAAACTCTGATTGTAGATGATAATCCAGTTAACCTGGAAATTCTGGAGCGTCAGATTACGCTCTGCGGTATGGAGTATGATTCTGCTGTCAGGGGCCTCCTGGGATTGGAAAAACTGGCTTCAGCACAAAAGGAAAATGCTTCTTTTGATATAGTCCTCCTGGATATGGATATGCCGGAAATGGATGGGATAGAGGTGACCCGGAGGATAAAAGCAGACCCAAAGTTGGATAAAACTCCAATCATCATGCTCACCTCCATCTGGATGCGTGGTGATGCCCAGACAGTAAAGCTTTCTGGTGCTGATGCCTATTTGACAAAACCGGTCAGACAAAGGGATTTACATGCTTCCATTTTAAAAGTTCTGGGTCACAAATCAATGGATGAACCCTTTCAACTTGTCACCCAACACTCTCTTTCCGAAGAAAGGAAAGGGTTTGGTCTCCATGTTCTTGTGGCAGAAGATAATTTTACAAACCAGGAAGTGGCCATGGGAATGTTACGGAAATGTGGCTGCAGGGTGAGCCTTGCCGAAAACGGCAGCAAGGCTGTTGCCATGTTTTTAAAAGAGTTACCGGACCTTGTTTTAATGGATTGCCAGATGCCTGAAATGGATGGATATCAAGCCACGAGTATTATACGAAATCATGAAAAGAAATTGAATACTAGAATACCCATAGTGGCTTTAACAGCCCATGCCCTTGAAGGGGACAGGGAAAAATGTATTGATGCCGGCATGGACGATTATGTAAGCAAACCATTTAAGCAGGAAGAGTTGCAGACTATTCTGGGTCGATGGTCTAATTCAAAAAAAGAGCATGGATTGGTTCGAGAGACTGATTTTCAGACTCATACCTCGCCCCAGAGCCAGGCGGTTGATATCCCCATTGACAATGCAGAGGATTCAGCCCTGATTGATCCCAGAGCAATTCAAACCATCAAGGATTTACAGATGGAGGGGGAACCAAGTATCCTATCCAGGGTTGTGAAGACCTATCTGTCAGGAACAGAATCCAAATTGTCTGAAGTAAAGGCCAAATTGCCGGAAATACCCATAAAGGATCTCCAGGTTTTTGCCCACAGTCTGAAATCATCCAGTGCCAATGTGGGGGCCATGGGTTTATCTGATATAAGCAAAGAGCTTGAATTAAGATGCAGGGACAATACCCTTGACAATGCAGATTATTATTTACGATTGATCGAGTCTGAATTTAGTAAAGTTAAATATATTTTGGAGATGGAGATCAGCCAACTATGATTCATACAGATAAAAAAAGAAAAAAAGCATTGGTCCTGGTCGTGGATGATGAGCCTTCTTTACGCATGGTCATGGTGGCGGCATTGAAAAAATTCGGTCATGATGTCATTGAAGCGGAAAGCGGTGCCAGGGGAGTTGAACTATTCAGATCTGAAAAGCCTGATATTGTTCTTCTGGATGTGATGATGCCGGATATGGACGGGTTTGAAGCATGTGAAATGATACGTAGCTCACCTGGGGGAAACTATACCCAGATTCTTATGGTAACCGGACTTGAAGGCACTGGATCAATAAAAAAAGCCTATGAAGCCGGGGCCAATGGCTTTGCAACAAAACCCCTGAGTCTGGTAATGCTGGGCCACAGGGTTCAATATATGTTGGGGGCGGGGAAGGCATTCAGGGAACTGCATATCAGCAGAAACCGACTTGCCAAGACCCAGGAACTTGCAAGAATCGGAAACTGGCAGTTCGATTTAAGGTTAAATCAATTCCATTGTTCTTCGGAAGCCGGTTCCCTTTTAGGCCTGGACCTAAGTGAAGAGAATCCTGACCTGGAGGTTTTTTTAAGTCCCATTGTTCATCAAGACAGAAAAAGGGTAAAAGAGACCCTTGAAAATGATTTCAGAGAAAAAAAATCTTCCACCCTGGAATATAGAATTCATCACTCGGACGGCTTCCAAAAGAATATACTCAATAGATCAGAGATCCTTTTTGACGAAGAGGATCAACCTGTATTGATGCTGGGAAGTGTTCAGGATGTAACCCTGTTGAAAAAAGCGGAAGAGGAGATCCGTTTTCTGGCTTTTTATGACGGCCTGACCGGTCTGGGAAACCGCATGCTGTTCATGAACCGCCTGGAACAGGCCATAGTGGACTCCACCCGGAACAAGAAGCATTTTGCTTTGCTGTTTTTGGACCTGGATCATTTTAAGCGGATTAATGATACTTTGGGCCATCACATTGGCGACCTTCTTCTTAAAAAAGTGGCGGAGAATATAAAAAATTCAATACGAGGTACGGATTCAGCCACAAGAATCAGTGAACAGGCAAGCCACCATGATTCATTGATCGCCCGGCTTGGCGGTGACGAATTTATCATTCTGGTATCTGATCTTAAAAATCCGGAATATGCAGCCATCATCGCCAGGAGACTGATCAAAACCATCCCTGCTGTTTATAACTTTGAGGGCAATGAAGTATCCATTACCACAAGCATTGGCATCAGTGTTTTTCCCGAAGACGGTAATAAAGCCGATATCCTGTTAAAACATGCGGATACGGCAATGTATCATTCAAAAAATGAAGGAAGAAATACCTACCAATATTTCACGGATTCCATGAACAAGGCAGTACTTGAAAGATTTTCCATCGACAGGGACCTGAAAAAGGCCCTGGAGAACAATGAATTTATGCTATATTACCAGCCTCAATTAAATTTGTCTGACCGGAAGATTGTGGGAGCAGAAGCCTTGATCCGATGGCAGCATCCCAGCCGGGGGATCATTCCACCCGATAGCTTTATACCCATTGCCGAAGAATCCGGCATCATCATTGACATCAATAAGTGGGTTCTTCTTACTGCATGCCAGCAGGCAAAAAAATGGATGGAACAGGGACTTCCCCCCATTACTATGGCAATTAACCTGTCCGGATACAAGCTGGCCAGCCAGAATATAATACAAAGCATTACCAATGCCATCGAATATATAGATTTTGATGCCAGGCACCTTGAAATAGAAATCACTGAAAATATTCTCATGCAGGATACGGAAGCAACGATTTCCATATTGAATCAAATCAAAGATCTGAATTTGAAAATTGCTCTGGATGATTTTGGTACTGGGTATTCGTCCCTGAGTTATTTAACTTCTTTCCCTGTGGATACCTTGAAAATTGACCGATCCTTTGTCATGGGAAGTATGGTGAAAAATAATAACCTTGTAATCATCAAAGCAATCATTGCAATGGGGCACAGCCTGGGCAAGAAGGTAGTGGCCGAGGGAATTGAAACCAAAGAACAGTATCAGTTTTTAAAAGATTTCGGCTGTGATGAGGGACAGGGATATTATTTCCAGCATCCAGTTCCCCAGAATGAATTTGCAAAGCTCCTTTCCAAGGGGTATCTATAATAAGGACAGGCGATCCCTGGCCGGGGATATCCTCCAGGCCAGGCAAACCTATGCTTTATTTTCGTCTGATTTTTTCCTATTGACCAATTTTTAAAACATTACGCGCGTACTCTATACTTTTAATGCAGGCTTCCATTTCTTTTTGTTGGGCAGTCTCCATATCGTCCCGGCCCATGTCCCATTCAATTTCAAAGGTGATGCGGTCGGTGGGGGATAGTTCCCTAATGGTGTTATAGGTTTTAAAGCAGTCAATGTCCCCGTCTCCCAGGGCAACCCCGTGGAACCGGATGCCAAACTGATCCCGGCTGAGTTTATGGTCGCAGAAATGATTGCAAAAGGCATGGGGAGCCAGTTTTTTTACAGCAGATTCTGGATTTTCAAGCACTCCCATGGAATTGACCGTGTCAACACAGGCTCCTACCAGGGGATGGTTAATCTGCTGGATGAGCCAGAGAACTTCATCTGCAAAGGTTTCCGTATGGTTTTCCAGGGCCAGTTTTATCTCGGTTTTTTCAAGCAGGGGAAGAACAGCCTTGATCTCGTCATGGGCATCGCAGAGCTGTTGCATGACCTGGGGGTGGAAACAACTGCCGTATAGGGGGCGGGGCCTCCGGATATCCAGGCTGAGTTTTCCAAGATCAGCTCCAATTTTCTGGGCAATAAGAATCCCCTGTTCCAGAGTATCTGTCAGCCTGGGATCAAATTCTTCATTCCGGGAAAAATTATACTCCAGATAAAGGTTGTGGGACAGGGCCGCCTGCCTGACCTCCTCCAGACGGGCATCATCTTTGGTTTCCAGATCGCAGCCTGTGATATGAAGCCCGTCAAGCCCCCATTCTTCTGCCCGGTCCATGAGCTGGATCAGGTTCATTCTCTTGGGTCTCGGGTCTGCCTGGATTCCCCAGTTCTGTCCCAGCCCCCAGAGGTGAAGGGTGTAGGTATGAAGCCCAAGTTTCATTTTTTTTGTCATAATGTCTCCATATTATTTTATTGACTAACCTTTAAACTCCATCATATATAATAGAATATTATCAAATTTTTCAATATATTTTTTAATCATATTTCCAAAAAGAGGAAATCGCAAATGAAATGGTTTCGTGGAATTCTCATTATAATAATCAGTCTGGCTGTTTTGGTTTTGATCCTGGTTTTCTGTCTGCCTTTTTTAAATGACTTTAAACAGGAGGGTGAGCTCAATATTCCCGGGCTCAGGGATAAAGTCACCATACAACGGGATTCAGGGGGAATGGCTTATATCCATGCTGAGAATTTTGATGATGTCCTCATGGCCCAGGGGTTTGTTACAGCCCAGGACAGGCTTTTTCAGATGCAGGTGACCCGGCTCATGGTCCAGGGCAGGATTTGTGAGCTTGCAGGACCCATTGCAAAAAATCTTGATATTCGCATGAGAACCATTGGCCTGCACAGGATGGCAAAAAAACAGGCTGATATCCTCAATGATGAAACAAAGGGATATTTTCAGAAATATGTGGATGGGATCAATGCCTTTATTGAAAATTGCCCCGATGATATCCATTTGGAATTCAAACTTGCCGGGATAAAACCTGAAAAATGGGATATTACAGACTCCCTAGGGATATTATATTACATGGGATACTCAACTTCGGCAAATTTAAGCACGGAAATAACGGCCCAGATGCTGCTGGAAACCCTGGGCTATGAAAAAACTTCCCAGCTCCTGCCGGTGAATATCAATGCGGATGATCCCGACGATATCGGTAAAATGCAGATGCCTCCCAGGGAGAACCTTTCCATGTCAATAACCGGCATCAAAGATCTGATGGCATATGCTGGCGACAGAAAGCTTCGAGCCGGAAGCAATAACTGGGCAATAGCCCCCGGGCTTTCCGCGTCAGGCAGTGCTGTCCTTTCCGGGGACCCCCATCTTGACCCCAGGATACTGCCTGGGGTCTGGTATCCTGTGGGCCTGATAACCCCTGAGATAAGAGCAGTGGGGGTTCATATAGCAGGTATTCCAGGTATGGCCATTGGCCGTACAGATCATATTGCACTTTCTGCCACAAACAATTACGGAGATATGACGGATCTTTACATTGAAACCCCTGATCCGGAAAATCATGATCACTATCTGGAAGGTAAAAATTCCATCCCCTTTATTCAAATCAAGGAAACCCTTAAAATAAAGGATAAAGCTGAGCCTGACGGATTCAGACTTGAACCCATAACAATTTTAGCCACCAAAAGGGGGCCTGTTGTTTCCCAGGTATTCCCTGATTTAAAAACCAGGGATGTTATCACTTTAAGGTTTGCCCCTGTTGAAACCATGGAATCCAGCATCGGCCTCATGGATATTTTAACTGCTAAAAACAATATGGATCTTGTAAAGGCATTAAAACAGATTCCCATGGCATGTCTTAACTGGGTGTTTGCCGATACCAGCGGCAATATCGGTCACCAGGCTTCCGGTAAGATCCCTGTCCGTTACAATAATGAGGGTACATTCCCCTATCCAATCAAGGACTCCAGGGACAACTGGCATGGGTGGATTCCCCAGGATGAGATGCCGGGAACCGTAAATCCTGAAAAGAACTGGGTCGGAACATGCAACCATAAAACCATAAAAAAAGACTATCCTTATTATTATTCCTCATTTTTTGCCCCCTCCTACCGCTATAGAAGATTAAAAGAGCTCATGGCCTCATCAGATAAGAAAACCATTGATGATCTATGGATGTATCAAAGGGATACAAAAAATCTCATGGCCGAAAAAATATCTCCCATTATGGGAACTGCCCTTCTAAAACATGATGACACCCGAACAATGGGCAAAATCCTTTCCTCCTGGAACTTCAGGGATGACCCTGATCTTGCCGGTCCTGCCATATTTCAAACCACCTATAAATTATTTGCCATGCTCGTTTTTGAAGACGATCTGGGGAAAGAAAAAGCCATGATCATGCTTAAAAATTGGTATTTTTGGCAGGAAAGGCTTCAACAGATGATTTTAAAAGGAGAATCGCCATGGTTTGATGATATCCGAACTCCAGATAAGACGGAAACCCTTGAAGACCTTTTCCACCTGGCTGGTGTCCAGGCAAAAGAACTCATAATCCCCCTTTTGGGAGATTCCCCTGAAAAATGGAAATGGGGCATGATCCATACCCTTGAACTTGTAAATCCCATCAGAAGAAATGGGCCAGGCAAAACTATATTGGGTACCGGCCCCATGCCCATGGGAGGATCAGGGGAAACCCTTTACAGGGGGTGGTATGATTTTGATAAACCCTTTGCAGTCACCCACTGCGCCTCCCTTCGCATGGTTGCAGATCTTTCTGACAACGAAAAAATCATGGCTGTCCTGCCTGGTGGTATTGCCGGAAGAACCTTCCACAAGAACCAGAAAGATCAGGTGGATGATTTTATGTCCGGAGAAAAACAATATTGGTGGTTCAGTGATAAATCCATTGAAGAGCATACAAAATCAAAATTGATTCTCAGGCCTTGAACTGGTTTTTATAATATTGCCCCGGTCAAAGGATTTTCCTTGACGACCAAAGTGTAAGAAGATTACAATTTAAACCAGTGGAATTCAAGTTGTCTGTCCTTTTATGCTTGTCTTTTGCTTGTTGATTTTATTTTTCAAAAACGCTGATGCTTTTTTAAATAATTTTTTAAAAGGAGGCGAATTATGAGAATAGAACCTAAAAAAATAATGTGTGCCCTGGATTTTTCAGATTTTTCCCATCTTATACTTTCCTATGGCAGTAGCCTGGTCCGGGAATTTGATGCCAAACTCTATATATGCAATATCGTATCAGACATGGTGATGCTGTCAAGCCATGGTCAGGCCTATATAGCATCGGATACAATTGCAGGGGAGCGGCTTGAGAATGCAGAAACCTTTCTTGAAAATCTTGCCAGGGAGCATGGTATTGAAGCCGAAATTATTGCCTCTCCGGGTCACCCGGCCGATGAGATTAGTAAAATTGTCCGGGAAAAAAATATTGATCTTGTCATAGCAGCCACCCACGGAGGTTCAGGGATCAAACGGTTTTTAATCGGTTCTGTAACTGATCGGCTGCTTAAAACCATTGACTGCCCGCTTTTGGTACTTCGTGCCCAAAAAGATCAAATCAGTCTTCAGGATAATCTTAGTGTCTCCCTTAAACGGATATTGGTTGGCTGTGATTTTTCTCCGGGTTCTGAACTGGCCTTTACCTATGCCCTGAGCCTGGCCCAGGAATTCCAGGGGGAACTGCATCTGGTTCATGTGATCAAACCGGAAAAACATATTGAAATGACCACCTCAAATTATATGAAAATTCAGGGAGGGGATTACCTGGGATGGAACCGGTCTGATTTTTTAGATCTCCAGAAAAATGCTGCCGAAGAAGAATGGGAAAGAAGAAAAAGTCTGTCAACCCGTTTTGAGCGTCAGCTTGCCCAAATGGTGCCCGAAGAAAGCCGCAATTGGTGCACCCCAAAGGTTACCCTGCTGGATGGTGAGCCTTATACGGAATTAATAAAATATGCGGAACAAAAAGAAATGGATATGATTGTTCTGGGAATCCATGGCCGCAGCTTCCTTGAAAAATTTCTGGTGGGGTCTACAACAGACCGGGTCATCAGCCGTGGTTCCTGTCCGGTTCTGGCGGTGCGCGGCCTTTCTGAATAAAAAAAGGATTGACCCTCAATTATCCGGTCCAGGGTATCCATTGGATTAAAAAATATGGAAACCATTCTCTTTTTTTTTGAAAAATGATATTCTTTGATTCATTTTTTTAAGGAAGTGTACCCTTTATGAATTCTTTACATAAGCAAGGATATAATGACATCATTTAAAGCCAACGGACTTCCCCTTCTCATCGGCAGCCTTCCCATGGACGATCATCAGGCAGCCACACAAATGGTTATGGACCATACCCCTGAGATTCCTCTATGGGTTCAATTGCCCAAATTCAGGGAAGAGGGCATGATCAACCAGTTTCTCCCAGGACTTCCAGGAGTCACTGTTCTTAATGACAAACATTTTATAGACACCCAAAAACCGGATTTTGATGAAGAGGTTCTTGCTTTTTTTGAAGATTATCTTGCCATGTCTGAACCTGGATATAATTTGGACGGAACAAGGTTTGCCTTTACAGATGAAACCGGGAAAGGGTTTGCTGAATTTTTACTTCAGGTGGATGGCATGAAGAGTTCATTTGTGGCGCTCAAGGGCCAGGTCACAGGACCCATAACCTTTGGTACCGGAGTTAAGGATGAACAGGACAGGAATATTTTTTACAATGACCAGTTAAGGGATGCCGCCGTTAAAAAACTGGCCCTTAATGCTGGATGGCAGACAAAAGCCTTTGCAAAAAGAGGATTTACACCCATTATATTTTTGGATGAACCTGCCCTGGCCGGATTCGGCACATCTGCCTATATTACCATTTCAAAGGAAGATGTCATTTCATCCATTGAAGAGATTGTTTCGGAAATCCAAGGGCAGGGGGGGCTTGCCGGGGTCCATGTCTGTGCCAACACTGAGTGGGATATGCTTCTGGGCTCCCAAATTGATATCATCAGTTTTGATGCTTTTTCTTTTTTTGATAAATTCATTCTCTACCCGGACATGATAAAAGCCTATTTGAAGAGGGGGGGGATACTGGCCTTCGGCATTGTTCCCACAGCCAATGCAGAAGAGATTGCCCAACAGACCACCCAGGGCCTTGTGGAAAAATTTGAAGCCCAGGTGGCCCAGCTGGTTGATCTTGGTTTTGATAGGCAGAGGATCATTGAACAGGCCTTTATCACCCCCAGCTGCGGCACTGGATCACTGGATCTTGAATCTGCAAAAAAAGTATTGCAGCTTACAAAAGAAGTCTCTGCCGCTGTCCGGGCAAAATGATTTTGATAGGGTTCGCCCTGGTCCGGTGATTGAAAAATATTATTCTCGCACAAAGACGCAAAGACACAGAGTTTTTAACTCTCCTGGTGGCTTGGAGTTTTTGTGCGAGAATTTTTACTGGGCCTGATTTTCCTTTTCAGCTTCGGCTGAGAAATCCTTGGTTTTTCTGTCAAGAATTTCAAAATAACGGGGATAGGCCTTAAAGGCCTCGGACATGATAAGCTCCCAGGGCAGGTCGGAAAAGCTTCCATGGTCATCGACATATTCCATGTGTTTATTGCCAAGGGTATCAAAGGGGTGGAAAATGGAATCATTTTTTCCATCAAACTCCAGGGGGTGTACATTGAAATTCTGGCAAAGGCTCAGGTTAAAGGCTGGAGTGGCCTTAACCCATTTGTTGTTGAGGAAGATTTCCGTATATCCGTGCCAGACATAAAGATCACTCCCCATCATTTTTCGAAGACGTTCCGTGGTCAAATGGTTTCTCACATCGGCAAACCCAAGCCGGGCAGGTATTCCCTGGCTCCTGATACAGGCTGCCAATAGTACGGCTTTTGCAACACAATATCCCTCTTTTTTTTTAAATATATGGCTGGCCCTCATGGCTGATTTTTCAGGATCAATGCTATAGGGGTTGTATCGAATTTGATCCCGGACCGCATAATAGATGCTGATAGCCTTGTCTGTCTCACGGGTCAGCCCCTGGCACAGCAGGGTGGAAAATTCAATGATTTCTGGATGGTCCTTATCAATATAATACGTAGATAAAAGATTTTCTTCCATGAAAGTTGTCATATCTCTCCTGTCATGATTGTTAATTGCTTTTTACTATACCCCAATGTATTGAATGAAATCAATGCGTCATTTTTGTATCGAGACACACTATTGTTTCAGTTTTTGAGACGATAGGACATCCCTGCATTCCTTGACCGCATGGGTTCAAGGTAATTTATGAATTTTGGGTACTGGCATGATTTATGCTATATTACCCCATTAGAATCATGCATATCTATTCACGGGCAGGTGACCAATGGCAAAAAAACCATATGGCAGGGAAACCAGGAGAAAAGTAGGCGAAATCCTCAGGAAAGATAACAGGGCCAAGGCTTTAACCCTTCTTGAGCAGATCCCGGACAAACAATTAATAGGGCATCTTTTTTCCCATTTTTATAACAATGACGAATTGATTAAATTTCGCAGCATTACAGCCATGGGTGAATTGGGGAAGCGCCTTGCTGAAAAACACATGGAAAAGGCAAGGGTGCTGATGAGACGGATAATGTGGAACCTGAATGATGAATCCGGGGGGATTGGCTGGGGATCTCCCGAAGCCATGGGAGAAATTTTAAGCAAAAGTCCGGAACTTGCCCTGGAGTTTAAATCCATTTTATTTTCCTACCTGGATCCCAGGGGGAATTTTCTGGAGCATGAAGCCCTTCAGCGAGGTGTGCTTTGGGGCCTAGGAACCTATATTGGCGTTGCGCCTGCAGAAATGAGTGAAACCACCAAGACTTTGATTTTCTCATACCTGAATTCTTTTGATCCCATCAAGCGGGGGTATGCTTTCCGGGCCTTATTCAATGCCAAGATTTTTACTAGCAGTATTGTACCGGAGAATATTCTGAGTGATTCTGAACCCATTGATATTTTTACTGACTGGAAGTTCGTGACAACACCCATATCGGATATGGTCCTGATATAAAAACAGTAATTACCTGATACCTTTTTGTGGAATTTATTGGTCTGGCACAATAGTTGAATTGTAAACTGGGCATAAGCGTAATTCAGCCTTATGTGTAAATTATAAAAGAGTAGAAATATGCTAAAAAAAAAATGTGATAAAAATATTGCAAAGGCCATTGAACTGGCTCAGGAGATGATAAAGCTGGCTCAAAAGGGATATGAACAGCAGGAAGATCCTGGATGTGGTGTGCTCTATGGCATCCTTCTGGATTCCGGCTATAGACTCCTTGATCTTGCGCAAAAGGAAAAACACGCACATATTCAAAAAGGCTGGTGGGACAATTCAATTAATAAGGAGAGGATAATTCGAGATGAAAAAACCAGTCCTTGATATGGCTGAGTGTATACTTTGTGAAGTCTGCGTTGAACTGGCGCCCCATGCGTTTCAGATAAACGACGCAGGCTTTGTAGAGGTATTGCCTTTGGATGACTACGCAGCTGAGGAAATTCATGAAGCAATAATAAACTGCCCCAAAGATTGTATTACCTGGGAATAAAAGGCTGGGGAATCTTTCTCGGTCTTTTTTCAGACCTATCCCCAAATTTTTCTCTGACAAGCCTTTCAACACTTGATTACAGATATCTCACTCATTTGAAAAAAAACATTGCACCTGATACATAGATGTGTCATTTAGGTCTTCAGAATAAATTTTTTGTAACCTCTATAGGCTGGAAATACCTGCAATGAAAAATTTTACCCATTCCCTGCTGGACCGGAATAACCTTAATCTTGTTTTGGACAATCTCAAGCTGGGCATTATTGCCCATACCCCGGAACGTATCATCACAGTATTTAATAAAGAAGCTGAAAAAATTACTGGTTATAAAAAGGAAGAGGTGATTGGAAAAGATTGTCATATCGTTTTCCAGGCACCTTTTTGCGGTTCCAAGTGTTCTTTTTGTGACGGAGCCAAGGATCTTATGTTTGAAACCAAGGAATACCCGGTCACCACCATCACAAAAAACGGAGAAACCCGTCACCTGGAAATGACCGTGTCTGCTATTATTGACAATGCCGGCATATTTCAAGGGGTGATTGCCTCTTTTACGGACATGACCGATTCCCTGGAGATGTCCCTGCGGGTTGAAAAACTCTCCAGTTTTGCTGGAATCATCGGCAGGGATAAGACCATGCAGGATATTTTTCAGCAGATACGGGATGTGGCCCTGTATAATTACCCTGTCCATGTGTCCGGGGAAACCGGAACAGGCAAGGAGCGGGTGGCCTATGCCATCCATGATATCTCTTCCTATGGAACAGGTGCTTTTGTGCCGGTGAACTGTGGTGCAATCCCCGAAGGCATTGTGGAAAGCGAATTGTTCGGCCATGTAAAAGGCGCATTTTCCGGGGCTGTAAAGGAAAGAAAGGGGCGGTTTGAACTGGCCCACAAAGGAACTCTTTTCCTGGATGAGGTTGCGGAACTTCCCTTGAAAATCCAGGTCAAGCTCCTGCGATTTCTCCAGGAAGGCTCCTTTGAAAAAGTCGGGGGCGAGAAAAAAATATCTGTGGATGTCAGGATAATATCTGCCACCAATAAAAATCTTAAAGAGGAGGTACGGCACGGCCGGTTCAGGGAAGACCTGATTTACAGGCTCAATGTCATCCCGATTCATCTGCCGCCCCTGAGGGAACGTAAAAGTGATATCCCCCTTCTGGCCTCCTATTTTCTTAAGGAAGCAGAACAGGAGAGCAATAACAAGGTCCCGGCACTTTCTGATGAGGCCCTTGATCTACTGCTGGATCACCAATGGCCGGGCAATGTAAGGGAATTGAAAAATGCAATCCAATTTTCAGTGGTCCGGTCCCGGGGCAAAAAAATTATGCCCGGGGATTTGCCCATGGAAATTTTCAAAGAGACACCGTCCCAATCTTTTCCTGAGATATCATTGGTTGAGATGGACCTGTCCCGGGGCAAGCTCAGTGTTGAATCGGTCAAGGCTGCCCTGACAAAAACCGGGGGTAACAAATCCAAGGCTGCCAGGGTTCTGGGAGTTGGCCGGGCTACCCTTTACCGGTTCCTGACCCGGAATGAAGCAGTCAAAGAGTATGCAGGCAGGGTCTGAACCAGACCCAGGGTAACCCAATGGCAGAATAAACAGAGGAAACAGGTTAGAAAACCAGTTCAAGGCCCTGGTCTGTCTTATCCATCTCAAACCGGATCATAGCCCCTTTTTGGAAATCTCCCTTGAGTATAGCCATGGACAATGGGTTTTCAATTTCCTGCTGGATTACCCTCTTTAGCGGGCGAGCCCCATAACCCGGGTCATAGCCTTTTTGGGCAAGATATTCCATGGCTTTTGGCGACACCTGGATGGAAAGATTCCTGGCTGAAAGGCGTTTGTTCAAGGCAGTGATCTGGATGCCTGCAATATCCATGATATTTTCCCGGGCCAGGGCATGGAAGTGGATGATTTCGTCAACGCGGTTTAAGAACTCTGGCCGGAATGCCTCTCCCAGGGCCCGGGCCAGGCCCTGGTCAAGGTCAGAAGGCTTCAGCCCTCCAGTGCCACTGGCCTCCAGCAGTAAGCGGGATCCTATATTGGAGGTCATGATGATAATGGTATTTCTGAAATCAACGGTCCGTCCCTGGCCATCGGTCATCCTGCCGTCATCCAGAACCTGGAGCAGGACATTGAAAATGTCGGGATGGGCTTTTTCAATCTCATCAAAAAGCAGAACAGAGTAAGGACGTCGCCTGACTGCTTCAGTGAGATATCCTCCTTCATCATATCCCACATAACCGGGAGGGGCGCCAATGAGTCTGGCCACAGAATGTTTTTCCATGTATTCTGACATATCCACCCGTACCATGGCATCCTGGGCATCAAACATAAATTCTGCCAGGGATTTGGCCAGTTCTGTCTTGCCCACACCCGTGGGGCCCATGAAAATAAAACTGCCAATGGGGCGGTCTTCCGGCTGGAGACCGGATCTTGCCCGCCGGACAGCATTGGAGACTGCATCAATGGCCTTTGACTGACCAATGACCTGTTTCTTAATATGATCTTCCATGAGAACCAGTTTTTCCTGCTCCCCTTTGAGGATTTTAGAGACAGGGATATGGGTCCAGGAAGAAATCACCTCGGCTATATCTGCTTCTTCCACATCTTCCTTGAGCATTTTTTTTGTTTTTTGAAGATCATCAAGGGATTGTTTCTTGTTATCCAGATCATGGTTGAGCTGTGTTATTGTGCCATAGCGGAGTTGGGCTACCTTTTCAAGATCTCCGTTTCGTTCTGCTACCTGGGCCTGGGTCTGGTATTTGTCAATCTCTTCCCTGATTCCGGAAATATCCTGGATTAATTTCTTTTCATCATTCCAGTGAAGCTTCAAAGGCCGAACCTGTTCTTCCATTTCAGCAATACTTTTTTCAAGTTTTTCAAGACGCTTTCTGGATGCTTGATCTTTTTCCTTGAGCAGGGCCTGGCGTTCAATCTGGGACTGGATGATCCTGCGCTGGATCTCGTCAATGGCCCTGGGCATGGAATCGATTTCAATTCTTAGCCTGGATGCGCACTCATCAATGAGATCAACTGCCTTATCCGGCAGGAATCGGTCTGCAATATAACGGTTGGACAGGGTGGCTGCCGCCACAATGGCAGAATCCTTGATGCGGATTCCATGGTGGATTTCATATTTTTCCTTAAGCCCCCTGAGTATGGAAATGGTATCCTCAATATCGGGCTCCTGGACCATAACTGGCTGAAATCGTCTTTCCAGGGCTGCATCTTTTTCTATGTATTTTCTATATTCATTTAGCGTCGTGGCCCCCACACACCTTAATGTCCCCCTGGCAAGGGCAGGTTTAAGCATGTTGGAGGCATCCACAGAGCCCTGGGCTGCTCCTGCTCCCACAACTGTATGAAGCTCATCAATGAACAGTACGATATCGCCCTGGGCAGCCTCTACTTCCTTTAAAACAGCCTTGAGACGTTCTTCAAATTCCCCCCTGAATTTTGCACCGGCAAGAAGGGCTCCCATATCCAATGAAATCACCCTTCTGTTTTTCAGGGAATCTGACACATCTCCTTCCACGATTCTCTGGGCCAGACCCTCTACAATGGCGGTTTTTCCTACTCCAGGTTCACCAATGAGGACCGGGTTGTTTTTCCGGCGCCGGGACAGGACCTGGACAATACGCCGGATCTCCTCATCCCTGCCAATTACAGGGTCCAGTTTTCCGGTCCGGGCCAGCTGGGTCAGGTCCCTGCCAAATTTTTCCAGGGCCTGGTATTTTTCTTCTGGACTCTGGTCCATTACGCTCTGGTTGCCCCGTATATCTTTTAAAACAGAAAGTATGGAATCCTTTGTTACGCCGTGGCTCTTCAGAAGGGTTGCGGTTTCCCCTTTTACCATGGACATGGCCAAAAGGATATGTTCCAGGCTCACATACTGGTCCTTCATCTTCTGGGCCTGGGAAAAGGAAAAATCCAGCATTTCACGGCTTCTCCGGGACAGATATAGATCACCGGCACCAGTGACCTTTACCAATTTGTCCAGGCTGGAAATGATTTTTTCTTTTAAGGTGGCCGCCTGAACCTCTATTTTTCTTAAAATGGATAAAACAACCCCCTGATCATCATCAAGCAGGCCATATAAAAAATGAATGGGTTCAATGGCCTGATGATTCATCTGGCCTGCCAGTTCATGGGCGGACTGGAATAATTCCTGGGATTTTATGGTTAGTTTATCAAATTTCATAATTTTCCTTGTATTATTATTTATTAATTATTACATAAAGTAATACTATTTTTTTATGCGTCAAGGAGCTCTGTAAAATTTATAGAAAAAAAAGGCCTGGTATTAAGGGCAGGAAAGAATTTGAACAGAGTTGAATGTTGACAGCCCCCACTCTGTGGTATATATTTAGGTATCTTTATTACTATAATCCAGAATCGAGAAGAATAAACATGAACAGAAATAACTTTAAAGAAGTCAGATCAAGGCTGGATAAAACCCAGAAAGAACTGGCACAGCTTCTGGGTATTTCCCTAAAGGCAATCCACAGTTATGAGCAGGGGTGGCGCAAGATTCCCCACCATGTTGAACGGCAGCTCCTGTTTCTCATTTACAAGGTTATCAGTCCAGACACAGCCAGTGGAAAATGCTGGGATCTCATGCAGTGCCCGGAAAGCAAGTTTGGAAAATGTCCGGCCTGGGAATTCAAGGCAGGGGATTTATGCTGGTTTATAAACGGAACCCAATGCAGCGGCAAAGCCTATGACTCATGGGAAGATAGAATGGAAGAATGCAGGACCTGCAGTGTTTTTTTAAAATCCTTTGAAAATGAAAAAGGAATTATAAACAATGAATGATTCAAAGATTAATAGTTTTGCATGCCAGACGGAAAGGGAAACCATATCAGAGCACCGGCAGGAACTGCCAAAGGTGATTGATCTTATCATGGCATCCATGGATGATGATGAATGTTTCGCCCATATCAATGACGAACCCATCCATTTTTCAACCTCAATCAAGGAGATGATTGATAAGTTCAGGGAAATCATTTTTCCTGGGTATTTTTCCAGGGAAAAGGTGGATTCAGCCAATATCTTTTATAACATGGGCCAGGCCGTGTCCCAGCTTTATGATATCCTGTCTGAACAGATTATTCATGTTCTTCGCCATGATTGCCTGCGGTATGCGCGTCAATGCGCGGAATGCGATCTTCGGGGCAATAATGTGGCTCTGGAAATGATCCGGGCCATTCCAAAATTGCGCCAATCCCTTGCCCAGGATGTTAAAGGGGCCTATGAAGGAGATCCTGCTGCCAAGAGTCATGATGAAGTCATTTATTCATACCCCGGCCTCTACGCCATAACAGTTTACAGGGTTGCCCATCTTTTGCATAAAATGGACGTCCCCCAGCTTCCCAGGATCATGTCCGAGCATGCCCACAGCCTTACCGGTATTGATATCCATCCCGGTGCTACCATTGGTAATCGGTTTGTCATTGACCATGGGACCGGTATTGTAATAGGAGAAACTTCTGTCATCGGTAATAATGTCAGGATTTATCAGAATGTAACCATTGGAGCACTGTCACTGCCGCCAAATGCCGGTGAAAAACTCAGGGGGTCCAAGCGCCATCCCACAATTGAAGATGATGTTATTATTTATTCCGGAGCCACCATTCTGGGCGGAGAAACTATAATCGGGGCACGATCTGTGGTGGGCGGAAATGTGTGGTTGACCGACTCTGTGCCGGCTGACACCAAGGTTTTCATGGAATCTCCCAGGTTGATATTTAAAAACCAGGAAGATAAAAGCCAGGAAAAGGAGTTACACTATGAACACTCTGCCTGATATTACAAAAGCCTGTGGTAATACCCCCCTGGTTTTTCTAGAAAAAGCCTCCAGGGAATGTGGATCAGATCTCTATGCCAAACTGGAGTTTTTTAATCCCATGTCCAGTGTCAAAGACCGCATTGGGCTTGCCATGGTTGAAGACGGCATCAAAACCGGAAAAATTCAAAAAGACTCAGTCATTGTGGAACCGACTTCAGGAAATACCGGCATTGCCCTGGCCTTTGTCACAAAGGTAAAAGGACTGAAGCTGATCCTGACCATGCCTGATACCATGAGTGTGGAGCGCCAGCAGCTGCTCAGGCATCTTGGAGCGGAACTGATACTGACACCGGGTTCCAAGGGCATGAAAGGTGCCATTGCCCAGGCAGAAAAAATCGTACAGACGATTGATAAGGCCTTTATGCCCGACCAGTTTTCCAATCCGGCAAATCCGGAAATTCACCGTCAAACAACAGCCCCTGAAATTTGGGAGGCCACCCGGGGCAGGGTGGACATCTTTGTGGCAGGCGTGGGCACAGGAGGCACCATTACAGGGGTCTCGGAAGTTTTGAAACAAAAGAAACCAGGTCTTATGTCCGTGGCTGTGGAACCTGCTGACTCCCCTGTTATCTCAGGCGGTTCCCCGGGTCCCCACAAGATTCAAGGCATTGGAGCAGGATTTATCCCGGCCAATTTGAATGTCAATATCATTGATAAAATTCTGCAGGTTGAATCAGAAGATGCCTTTGTCGGGTCAAAGCAATTGGCAAAGGAAAATGGAATTCTCTGCGGCATTTCATCTGGGGCTGCTTTTCATGCTGCCAAGGAGGTTGGCAGGCAAAACCCTGGTAAAACCATTGTTTTTGTTGTCTGCGATACGGGTGAGAGATATATCAGCACCGAGCTTTTTGCCATATGATTCCCTTTTAGTCTGAATAATATGGCTGCGCAAATGCTGTGGATAGTATTTTTTCAACCGCAGCACGCATGAGCTGGATAGATATGGGCTTTTCCAGAAGCGGAACCGAGTGTTCACGGGCCAGGGATGTAACAGAATCAATGGGATGACCCGTACACAGGATAAAGTGTGCCCGGAGGCGGGGATCCTTTTCAACGGCTTCGCGTAGGAATGATGGGCCATTTAGAACGGGCATGTCAACATCTGTCACAATAACATCAAAGAAATCATGGGTAAGTAAATCAAGGGCAATCTGGCCATTCACAGCTGTTGTCACCTGTCCATATTTTTCAAGTACCCGTTCCCACAACCTGAGAATGGTTGATTCATCATCAACCACAAGGATTTTACTCTTCCATATTTCCTGCAGAGGTTTAATTTTAAGGAATTCTTGCATCTCTTGTGATAGATTGGCAATATAGTCTTCGATTTTTTTTTCATGGGTCTGGATTGTCGCTGCTATGTATTGAAAGGTGGGGGAAATCTCCATGCAGGATTGGATAACATAGAGGAATATGTCGTTCCATTCAGAGGTTTCCGATGCCACGATGGCCTGGATGATTTCTTGTTCCGTGAGGTTGTTTTTTTTGATTTTTTCCTGGAGTTCCAGCAAAGGGGCCTCTATCTGAGATATGGTCTGGTCATCCACCAATACCGAAGACATAGGCGCTTCATCCTGTTCGCTTATCAACTGGGCGGCACTGCCCATGAGATGGTAGTGCCATGCTTCATCTTCTGCCAAACTCTTTAGAAAAGATTTTAATGGTTCTTTTGCAGCCCCTGATTCTGCAGCTCCCAGATAGATAGAACTTGCCAGGTTTTCAATGTATCGAAGCCAGATAATAATTTCGTGCATTTTCATTTTTCTTATTGTCCCCAAGGTGGTTTTAATTATTATTTTTAGATCTGGTTTTAAGCAGGTCTCTTTTCTTTAACAGGGGAATGGGGTCCACAATATGCTTGGGAAACCATTTCCTCTGATCTTTGGCCCCCAGGGCCATGGAAAGCAACTCTGAAAAATGGAATGTTGGAATTGGATTTTTAAGGGCACACCGGATTTCCAGATTGAGATGGCACATGGCACAGGCAGTTACAAGGCATTCTGCGCCTGCATCCATGGCCCTGGAAAAAATTTGGGTAACCACCTTTTCAGAAAGCTTTGGCTTGGCAACCGACAGATAGGTTCCGCAGCACATTGTTTCATATCCAAAGGAAATCATTTCTGCTCCCAGCCGGGACAGGGCATCTTCCATTAGCCCGTAATAGGAGGGTTCTTTTCTCAGATCCGGGGGCATGGAAAGCATGCACCCATAATAGGGTGCTACTTTGATGCCTTTGAGCTTTGCCCTTGGATCATTGATATGATCCCTAAGTCTGATTCGCTTAAAAAGTTCAAAAAAATGAATGATTTCAAGGCTGGGATCAAAGGGCCTGCCCCAGTTCTGTTCATATTTTTTCTGTAGGTCTGGATCATTTTTTAACTTGAGATAGGATTGTTTTAAGCGGATAAGACAGCTGGGGCAGGCAATTAACAGAGGCAGCCCCTGGGGTACAAGGGACAGGTTTCTAAAGGGCAGCTGCATTGCAATATCATGATTTATACTATGTGCAGATGAGGAGCCGCAGCAGTTCCAGTCATTCAGTTCATTCAGCTCAATGTCCACCATGTCACAGAATTGTAACAGGGAAAGGGTGTTTTCATGATTGGATAACTTGAGAGAACATCCGGGAAAAAATGAATAAATGGTTTTTCCCATACCAGGGGATCCTTTGCAGAAAAATGAATAGTTATTATTTGAATATTTTTTTAAGAGCTTTTTTATCCTTGATTTTGGAAGGAGTGAGATTTAGCTTTCTTTTTTTTAGCATTTTGAGCCCAACTCCAAAATCATTTACGAAATCAAGTTTTTTGAGTTTATATTGCATCATAATCTCAAGTTTGTGGGCCCGGCCGTATTTTTCCACTGTATTCAATACTTCAGTATGAAAATTTACAATATCCGGCTCACCAATATTTTCTCCTTGTTCTAGTGCTTTTTCCCGGAGGCAGTCCATTATCCCTGGAATATCTATGGCCATGGGGCAAAAGCTGCAACAGGTGTTGCATCCCACACAGACCCAGATGGTGGAGGATTCCAAGGCCTCTTTTTCCATCCCCATCTGAATCAGCCTCAGCAGAACATTGGGCGGATAATCCATTCCCTCGGAAAAAGGGCAGGCATTGGTGCAGGTTCTGCAATGCAGGCAGGAACTTAAATTAATACCTGATTGTTTTTGTATGTCCCATGTCAGGTCTTCATGCCCGTTTTCCAATTCAATCATATCATTTTGCCGTCTTTCCAGAAGGGCGACATTTCCCTTAGTTTCTCTATGATGGGTGCCATTGCTTTTACGATTTTGTCCATTTCTTCTCTGGTGTTATAATGGGACAGGGAAAAACGGATGGTGCCGTGGGCTGATTTAAAGGGAACTTCCATGGCCATGAGCACATGGGAGGGGTCCAGAGAACCGGAAGTACAGGCAGACCCCGAGGAGGCACAGATGCCTTCCCTGTCCAGAAGCAGCAGAATAGACTCACCTTCAACCGCATCAAACCCTATGGACAGGGTATTGGGAAGCCTGTTGGTAATTTCTCCGTTTACAGAGGTTCCGGGAATTTTTTCCAGCAGTTGGGATTCAAGGTAGTCCCGTAATTCTCTGACCTGGGTGTTCACCAGGCCAATATTTTCTCCGGCCAGTTCACAGGCCCTGCCAAGGCCGATAATGGAGACCGTATTTTCAGTTCCCCCCCTGCGGCCGCTTTCCTGATGACCTCCCACAAAAAAAGGAGAAAATTTAAACCCTTTTTTGACATAGAGGACCCCAATCCCCTTTGGGGCATGGATTTTATGGCCGGAAAGGGATAACATGTCCACCCCTACCTTTTTTACGTCAATGGGTATTTTGCCCGCGGCCTGGACTGCATCGGTATGGAGTAGAATCCCTTTTTCATTGGCCTTCTGCACCACCTCTTCAATGGGGAAAATAACACCGGTTTCATTGTTGGCCCACATGAGGGAGATAAGGGCTGTATTCTCTGACATGCTATCATAAAGGATTTCTGTATTCAGTCGCCCTTTCTTATCAACGGGTACAAATGTGACCTCATATCCTTTTTTCTTTTCAAGATAAGTGAAAAGGTTTTTAATGGCCGGATGTTCCACATTGGAAGTGATAAGATGCTTTTTTTCGGGAAATGCATTGATGGCTGCATGTATGGCTGAATTATCACTTTCAGTGCCGCAGGAGGTAAAAATAATTTCATCTGGATCTGCATTGATGAGATTCGCCACCCGCTGCCTGGCCTGGCGTATTTTTTTGTCCACCTGATCACCAAAGGTATACATGGAAGAGGGGTTTCCATAAAATTCGCGAAGATAGGGCAGCATTTCTTCAATGACTTCATCTGCCACCTTTGTGGTGGCATTATTGTCCGTGTATATAATTTCCATTTATATTTATCCTTTGGCTTTCACTGACTCAAGCACTTCTTCTATCCGTTCCAGACATTGTCCGCATCCGCCACCGGCTTTCAGGTAATCGGTGACATCATCGGTGGTTTCAAGTCCATTGGCCTTGACCGCATCAATGATTTCAAGATCTGTCACGTCAAAACATTCACACACCATATTTCCGGGTTTTGCAAGGATCTGAACCCCTCGAAAATTGGCAATGGCTTTTTTAAGAGCAGACTGGCCCATGACCGAGCAATGCATTTTTGCCTTGGGCAGGCCTCCAAGATAATCTGAAATATCGTCATTGGTAATTTTTGCAGCTTCATCCAGGGTCATGCCCTTGATGATTTCTGTAAGGGCTGATGAGGAAGCCACTGCACTGGCACAGCCAAATGTCATAAAGGATACCTCAATGATTCGTTCATTCTCATTGACCTTTAAAAACAGTTTCAATGCATCTCCGCAGTTCAATGAACCCGTTTCTCCGATGGCATTGGCATCTTTAAGTTCACCCACATTCCTGGGTTTTAAAAAATGTTCTTTTACTTTATCTGTATAATCCCACATGATTTTTCTCCTTAAAAAAATTCTTTAAATATCCTGGTCAATGCCTTGTTTCCTTGTTCTAAAATACTACAGTGTGGTAGATTGTCAACATGGGCTTATTTTTTTATGTAAAGGTTCTTAAAAACCAGGTCTTCAAGGTTCTAAACGGACCGGGACTGACCTTCGCAGTTGAATGATTCCAGGATCGATAAACGTGTCCCGTGTCACTATTTCCACTCCGTTTTTTACTGCATTTTTCAATTTTTTCGCATAGTCTTTATCAATCATGGCAGCAGGGGTAAATACCCGGGCATCCATTCGCTGGATCAAATAAAATATCACTGCCCTATGGCCTTCTTTCCTGAGGCGGACCAGTTCATCCAGATGCTTTTGGCCCCTTATGGTCACAGCGTCTGGAAACATGGCCACGCCATCCTCCACCAGGGTGCAGTTTTTGATTTCCACATAACACGTTTTTTGGGCCTCATTTTCCAGCAGCAGATCAAGTCGTGTGTGGTCACTGGTTTTGACTTCAGCCCTTACCTTTGTAAATTCTGTAAATTCAGATATCTGATTGTTTTCAATGGCGGCTTTTATAAGTTTATTGGGCACCTGGGTGTTGATACCGATCATGGAATCTTTTGCCTGGAGTAATTCCCAGGTGTATTTTAACTTTCGTTTGGGATTGTCACTAGTGGAGATCCATACAGGAGACCCAGGCATGGCGCATCCTTTCATGGAACCGGAATTGGGGCAGTGCACAGTTACAATTTCATGATTTTTCAGTTCAACATCTGCCAGGAACCTCTTATAGCGTTTGACCAGTTTTCCCGTTATCAGTTGCGGCAGTTCATATCCTATATAGGTCAAAGCATTCTCCTTTTATTGGGCCCGGCCCAATTCATATGTATCCAAGTTTATATGTATCTAAATTATATGGATTGATTGGCATGGGTTATGAGTCATGGATAAAGGCTTTGAGATCATCCATATCCATATTTCGACGGATTCCGAATCGGGTCAGTGAAAAATCATATTTTACCGGGTCCTGTTTAAAAATTTTCCTGAACCCGTTTGTGATTTCAATGGCGCAGATTTTATCAGGACTTTTCCGGTTGGTGAACCCCAACATTTTTCCTATGGAATACATATGTGTATCAAGGGGGACAATCAATTGTCCGGGCGAGACTGAATCCCACCCTCCCGGGTCCACTGCATCCTTCCGTACCATCCATCTTAAAAACAAATGGCTACGCTTGCAGGCGCTGGTTTTTTGCGGATCTGCCAGCAAATGTCCTATAATCCCTGCCCTGTTGAGTTCCCGGTACAAAAGGCCGAGACCGGATAGAATTGTCTTATCTTCATTCCCAATGCTGGTGCGAAAAATGCCGGTGCAAAAACAATTTTCAAGTGATCCGTATTCAAGTATCACTCCTTTTATCCCCTTTAACAGGCAGGATAAATGATTTTCTTTTGCAAACCGGTATTTAAATCCCTCACAGTGTTTATCAATGTCTTTTTCCCGGCTTCCTGTGATGTATTCATAGGGAGAATTGCCCATTTTTTTTAGAACCAGGCCCAGGGTTTTCATGATCATCTCCACCCGGCCATATGCCAGACAGGCTGCCACAAGGCCTGCAATTTCCCGGTCCCGAATATCCGGGTACTCATATAAAAAGAGCAGGGGATCCGGATCCACATATTTTCGTTTATTGTATTTCATATATATGGAATCCAGTTTTTTTCCAAGAGCTATCAATCTCGTGTTCCCTGGCAAAGCTAGCTCCTCTTTATAAAAAACCGGGTATTTTCTCCCTCTTTTTCTGACTTTATGATTTCATTTCCGCTGGTTCTGGCCCAGGCAGGAAAATCTGCTAAGGCTCCGGAATCAGAGGTCAATGCCTCAATCACTTCGCCCTGGTTAACTTCTTTGATGGCTTTGCTGACTTTTACAATGGGTATGGGACATGCAAATCCTGTCAAATCCAGGGATTTTACGGTTTCAATTTTATCGTTCATGTTTTTCTCCTTATTGTCCAATTTCAGCGTATCTGGTTTATGTTATTCAGCTTGTACTGTCTGATTTATATAAACATTTGTGCCTTGCTCGTTCCAGCCTCTTCCAGGAATTTTGCAACCCCGGAAAATCCAATATCAGGGTAATCTATCATTTCTGATCTGTTGAAACCCATCAGATCCATGGACATTTCGCAAATATATATCTTTACTTCAAGCTCACCAGCCAGATCGATCATCTCGTCCAGGGAAGCGACATTTTTCTTTTTCATAAGAGTTTTCATCATCTGGGTACCCATTCCACCCATATCCATTTTTGAAAGTTTGGCCTTTGAAGCTCCTTTGGGGAGCATGGCACCAAACATTTTTCCAAAAAAATCCTTATTTTTGGATTTGCCTTCTTTTTTTCGTAATAAAGGGATTCCCCAGAAGGTAAAAAACATGACTACCTCCATGCCCATTGCCACAGCGCCGGTGGCAATTATAAATGCGGCAAGGGCCTTATCAAGATCTCCACTGAAAATCACCATGGCTAATTTGTTTTCTGCAGAATTTTTTTCAAATCTAACAAATGTGTCTTTCAGGGCATTCATCTCTTTTTCAAGGGATAATATTTTTTCTTCTGTATTCATACTTTTACCTTTATTTTTTTTCTGATTTTTTTGAAGTCTTTACACTGTCTTCAAAATTAACCACTGGCTGCGCATTCATTTTTGCCAACATCCATAATCCTCTGCTCTTCTTCAGGAGGTTCAATAAGACCGGCATTGACCTTTCGTATCTCGGCATAGACATCGGGTTGTTTTCTCATATTGGCTTTTATGAAATCTTTGAATTTATTGACATCATTGCAATTATAGATTGCGCTGTTGTTTTTGACTATCTTTTCAAAGGATTGGATAAATTTCCCTTCCTGATTCATTTCCGACCCGTTAAGATAGTGTCCGGGCAATACCTCAACACCAGGATCCATTTTTAACAGGACATTCCTGATGGTATCAAAGAGAAACCCAGACCACTCATCCACCTTGCCTCCCAGATCCGGTCTGCCAATGGATTCAATAAACACAGCATCTCCGGAAATAAGGTATTTATCATCAATTAAATAGGAGGTACTTCCCGGGGTGTGTCCCGGGGTATGAATCGCTTTTACCAGAACACCATTATCTGAACAATTGATATTGTCTCCATTTTTAATGGGCAAATAATCAAATACAGCCATTGAAAAATCGTCTTCATGGGCGATAATCTCGGCATTCACTGCCTTGGCTATTCCCCTGTTGCCGGAAATATAATCTGCCTGAAGATGGGTTTCAAAAACTTTTGTGAGCTGAAGATTATGTTTTTCTGCAAAATCAAGATAAAATTCAAATGTTCTTGCAGGATCGAAAACAAATAATTCCTGGCCGCAAATTAGCCCGTAACTTAACGAAGCTTTCCCTGGCCGGACAAATTGATACAAAGTATAACGATTGTTTTTTTCAATGAGAACAGGTTTGAGCAGATCCGCCCAGGTACCAATTCCCCCCACAAGGTAATCCACATTCTCAAATCCTGAATTCAGGAGGATATCAGCAACATACTTGGCTGATCCCTCCTTGGCACAGACTATTCTTATTTTGATATCCAGGGGCACCTTTTTTATACTTTCTTCCTCAAATTCCAAAAATTCAAAATATGGAACATTCAAGGTTTTTTTTAGATAAGGTCCTTCCACTTTAAATTTTGAAAAATCCTCATTGTTACGGACATCAAGCAGTAGAAAATCCTCTGAATCCGTATAGATAGCCTCATAAAGGTCCTCTGCGGTATAAGAATATGCTTCCATTTTTTTTTGCCTCTACATTTCCATGGGGTTTCCCAGGGTTTTTAATAAATACTGAAAATTATATCCGTTTATCCTTCAAGTTTTTCGCATAAACCCCTGCCGTATTGATGACAGGCTTTCATTCCATCATCGGTTTCCATAATTGCTTCCGTTAAATTTAAGGGCCCAAGGTCCAGGGCATCCATTTTAAATACGTACTGCATGGTTTCATAAATCATGGGAGCGGCTTCCCCACTATGGGTATGTGATCCAAAGGCACCACCCAGTTTTCCGGACAAACCGGCTTTTTCAGCTACAAAAAGAAATTGTTTCATTCCGCCGGTTATATCTTTATGGTAGGTAGGGCATCCAAAAAGATATCCATCAAAGCCGGATAAGTTCTCTTCTTTTTTCAGAGATGAAATTTTTGCAATTGTTGCTTCATTCCCAGACATCCTGACACCTTCTGCCAGATAGTTAGCCATTTTTTCTGTGGTTCCTGCTCTGCTTGTGTATGCGATTAATACTTTTTTCATTTTTTTCCTCTTTCCTGAGTTAGGGTAAAAGTTTACTATCAATGGATTATAAAACTACTTGTATGGACATATAGTATGCATATATGCATAAATTGGGCCAAGATATTTTTATTTTATTTGTCCCATTAATTGACTTGACATGATTTTATCCAGGGCCATAATATAAACTCTTTATTTTAATCAACCGAGGAAGGAGTTTATAAAATATGCTGCAGGAAAAAAAAATAGGATTCATTGGCAGCGGCAACATGGGGGAAGCACTGGTCAGCGGCTTGGTTCTTTCCAAGGCAGCAAGGCCTGAAAATATTATCTGTTCTGATATTTCCATTGATACTTTAGAAGAAATTCAAAAAAAATACAAGGTTTCAATCACCACCAATAATGTTGAAGTTGTTGAAAAATCTCAAATCATTATCTATGCTACCAAACCCCAGATCCTTGGAGCTGTTTTAAATGAAACAGCTCCAGTCCTGGATAAATCAAAACTGATTATTTCCATTGCAGCAGGAGTTCCCCTGGCAGCCATTGCAGCCGGACTTGGCAAGGAACTTCGCCTGATCCGATCCATGCCCAATATCTGTGCTTTTGTCAAAGAGAGTGCCACTGCCATTGCTGCAGGTGAGTTTATAAATAACGGTGATGTTGAACTGGCAAGGGCTATTTTTGATTCTGTTGGTGAAACCGTTTTTATCCAGGAAAATATTCTCATGGATGCCTTTACCGGATTGAGCGGCAGTGGTCCTGCCTATATTTTTACTATTGTGGATGCCTTGGCAGATGGCGGGGTAAAAATGGGACTTTCCAGAAAAGACTCCTTGTTTTTATCCACCCAGACCGTTCTGGGAGCGGCTCGACTGCTTATGGAGTCAAAAGAACACCCAGGGCAACTCAAAGACAGGGTGGCTTCTCCCGGTGGAACAGCCATTGCCGGAATCCATACCCTGGAACAGGGAGGATTGAGAACGACTCTGATCAATGCTGTGGAATCTGCCACCAAACGCTCAAAAGAGCTGGGTGAAATAATGGTCAAGGATTTTATTGAAAATCACAAAAACGGCAAATAACCAGGTCGGCAATAACCGGGCTGGACAAAATCAGACCTGGCAAAAAAACACCAGGGCCGGGATTTGGCGAAAATCCTGGCCCTGGTATCTGGCATAAGAAAACTCCTAGGAGACTTGTATGGAACGATGGCTATACTTCAAGTTCTTTTTTGAGCCAGTCCCTGACTTTTCCTTCCACTGCATAGACCCCTTTGTATTTACCAATTTCCTGCATGAATTCATCCTCAAGGTTCCGGGGAAGTTTAAAATTACCCAGTTCTTCAGAGTCAAAGCCTTTTCTTCGCACCAGAGTAAGGATAGGTTGCTTTTTCCAGGTGTTGATCACAAAGTATACGGTTTCATTGTCATTGTCCCTGGAATTATAATAGGACTGTGACCTGAGCGGGCCCCACTCAAGGTGAAGAGCAATGGCTTCCTCAGGTGTCATTTCCCAGTCAACGGCATTTACAAGGTTATAATCTGTTTTTATATCATGAAGATTCATAATTTCCTCCGTTTTATTGTTTTCCATACAAATATTAGAGCAATTTACGTGCCGGAAGACTGAGAGGGAAAAATATTGTTTGATTTCAATATGTTAAATGAAAAATGTGATTGGGTAGAAGAAAAGAAAATATAGAATAAGAGACAATTTTGATACACCCACATAGAGACATAATTGTCTCTATGTGGGTAGGCTTAGAATTGGGCAGCCCCAATATCGGTGTTAATAATTTTCACACAAGAGCTCAAAATAGCCCCTGGGTTTTACACAGGCCGGGCATTTATCAGGTGCATCCTTACCCTTGTGGAGATACCCGCAGCTCAGGCAGCGCCATGTTTTTTCCTCTTCCCGGTGAAGATTTCTGCCTGATACGATATTGTCAGCCAGATGCAGATAGAGCTTTTCATGGTGCTTTTCTGATACCATAATGGCATAAAATGTATCAGCGGCCCTTTGATATCCTTCTTCCAATGCTGTTTTGGCAAAGTTTGCATACATGTCATCACTGACATAGCGCTCAAGCTCAGCTGCCGACAACAGATTTGCATGGGTGCCTTCTATGACGCCCGTGGGAAAAGGCCAGTTGATGATCAATTCGCCTCCGTTAAAAAATTTAAAAAACCGTAACGCATGTTCAAATTCCTGGTCAGCGGTTTCGTCAAAGATTTTTGCAATCTGGATAAACCCTTCTTCCCTGGCCTTGTTGGCAAAAAAATTATACCGGGTCCTGGCCTGGGCCTCTGCTGCAAAAGAAGTATGAAGGTTTATGGCAGTCTGACTTTCCCTGAATTTACCCATGAGCCCTCTCTTTATTCTTCTATGATAATGGCATCTGCTCCGCATTCCTCTGCTGCCTGGCGGACAATATCCTTAAGATGATCAGGAATGGGATCTATCTGGATGGTGGATTTCAGTTCATCTTCATCATATTTAAAAATCTCGGGACAAAGTTCATTGCAATTTCTATCACCCATGCATTGTTTGGTAATCGTAACTTTCATCTGAATCAATCCTCCTTTAAATAGTTTTAATCATACAACTTGTTTAATTCCGAACTCATTTAATTCCGCATCCAGGTGTGGAATTTTTTGATCCACCCCAGAAGTTTTTCAGGGGCGTGGTTTTTTTTCCACATACCTGCAGCATATTTATTGGCTTCCGCCATGGTGGGATAAATATGGATCGTTCCCAATACCTTATTTAGCCCGATACCCTGCTTCATTGCAAGGACAAACTCGGCCAAAATATCTGCACCATGATGTCCCACAATGGTTACACCCAAAATTTTATCCCTGTTGGGAACCGTCAATACCTTTACAAACCCCTGGGTTTCGGAATCTGCAATGGCACGGTCAAGATCGTCAATTCCATATGTAACAACTTCATACTCGATTTTTTTTGCCTTTGCTTCCTGTTCGTTGATGCCCACCCTGGCAACTTCAGGGTCAGTATATGTGGCCCAGGGAATCACTGAATAATCCACCCTGAATTTTTTCAATCGGCCGAATAGGGCATTGACAGATGCATACCATGATTCATGGGCTGCCACATGGGTAAATTGGTAAAGACCATGGACATCACCACAGCAGAAAATATTGGGATAATTGGTCTGCAAAAAATCATTGGTCTCAATATGTCCGGCCCTTCCCATGGTTACCCCAAGGTCTTCCAGGCCAAACCCTTCGGTGTTAGGTGTCCTGCCCAGGGCCACAAGAATTTCGTCAAAGGGGATCTCAATTTGTTTGTCTTTATGATCGCAGACAAGGATTTTTTCTTTTCCAGTAACCAGGATTTTTCTGGCGCCATGGTTGAGACGAACATCCATGCCTTCAGCCTGAAATCTTTCCAGGACTATTTTTGAGGCGTCCTGATCTTCTTTTTTCATGATTCTGGATCCCCGTTGCACCAGAGTCACTTTTGAACCCAGCCGTGTAAAGGCCTGGGCCAGCTCACATCCTATGGGACCTGCTCCCAGTACTACTAACCGTTTAGGAAGAACCCGTATATTCCAGATGTTGTCAGAGGTCAGGTATTGTATTTTTTCAATTCCTTCCAAAGGGGGGACCATGGGTCTGGCTCCTGTGGCCACAATGATATTCCTGGTGGTTATAGTCTGATTTTCCACCTGACCTTCCGGCTGATCAGTCTGATCAGTAACCTGCCCCTCTATTAGAACCTCAAAGGGGGATATTATTTTTGCCCGGCCTTTGATACAGGTCACTCCCATTTTTGTGTACCGTTTCACTGAATCGTGGGGGGCAACTTTTTTAATAATGGATTGGACCCGGTCCATGATGTCTGAAAAATGAAAAGAGATACTTGCATTTTCAATTCCCAAGTCCTTTGCCCGGGCAGCCCTGGATAAAAACCGGGTACTGGCAATCAGGGCTTTGCTTGGCACACAGCCAGTATTCAGGCAGTCCCCTCCCATCTTGTTCTCTTCTACCAGGGCAACCTTTGCCTTGACAGCCGAGGCAATCAGGGACGAGACAAGACCGGCTGACCCAGCCCCTATCACCACAAGGTTATAATCAAATTTTTTGGGTCTTGGATAATGAGCATAGATTTTTTTTGCTCGTATCCATGCAATGATTTTTTTTGCAAAAAGGGGAAAGATCCCAAGCAGGGCAAAGGAAAAAAGAATCTGGAGGGACAGAATCCCACCCAGGGATTCGATTCTGGCAAGCTGGGTACCGGCATTGATATAGACAAGGGTGGCCGGAAACATGGCAACCTGGGATATTATATAGAATACCCCGGTTGAAATAGGGGTCACCCCCATGACCAGGTTGATGACAAAAAAGGGAAAGACTGGCACAAGCCTCAGGGTGAAGAGATAAAACCCTCCCTCTTTTTCAATGCCCTTGTTAATAGCTTTGATCCTGGAAGAGAATTTGGCCTGGACCCAGTCTTTGAACAAATACCTGGAAAATAAAAATGCCAGGGTCGCACCGATGGAGCTGGCAAAGGAGGCAATGATAACCCCTGTAAATAAACCGAACACAGCCCCTCCTGCAAGGGTCATGATGGCTGCACCGGGCAGGGAAAGTGCTGCCATTATGATATAGGCCACCATATAGATACCCATGGTAAGCCCTTTGCTTTCCCCATAATAGGCTTTTAAGTTGTCCAATTCATTTTTAAGGGTGGACAGGGAAAAATACCGGTCCAGATCAAACTGGAAAAACAGCCAGGCCAAAAAGAGAATCCCGGCCACAAGTATGAGTTTAGCCCTGGGGCTTTTTCCCATTTATTATTTCCTTTTTTTGCAGACAATAACCTGTGGTCCCTTATGCAGGGGTTATTTCCACAGGAATTAATTTATTTTTTCAAAGGCCTGAAAATTTTTTATGAATTTTTGATCAATATAATCTTTGATCCAAAATGCAAGCCTGCCGCCAAACACAATCTGTCTTTTGCGGAAAACCCCTTTCCCGCCCCCCAGGTTAAAAATAAGAAGATAATCCTCTCCCGGGTCAAAGGACTCAAGCTCACTGCCATCCAGGGTAGCCATTAGGTTATGGAGCAGCACTGGATTTTCCCGAACAGCATAGACCCCTACCTTATCCAGGGGCTGGTTCTTAAAATAGATACAATCCCCGCCTCCAAATATCTGGGGGTATTCAACGCTTTGGAGGTATTGGTTTACAAGAAGGCCTTTGTCCGGTCCCATTGGCAGGCCTGAGTCCTCAAAAATATTGGAGGGTTTCACCCCCAGGGCCATGAATACAAAATCAGTATCAAAGGTCTCTTTGGTTTCCAGGGTGATCTTATTTCCAGCTACGTTTTCCACATAACCGGTTTCCATAATTTCAACCCCGCGTTTTCGTAAAATGGACAACACACGTTGCCGGATAGATTCATGAAACCGGGCCATGAATTTTTTCCCGGCAAAGATTCTGATTATGGGCAAATACCCTTTTGTCTGCCTTGCCAGCTGCCAGACATTGCCTGCCACTTCTGCCGATGATGGTCCGCCCCCCACCACAGATATGGTACAGGGTTTTTCCTTGAAAAGCTGTGTAAGCTTCTTTGAGGCCTCCATGAGTTTTTCAATGGGTTTAACAGGATAAATATTTTCAAAATCCTCCTGACCAGAATTTTCCTGAATGGAGTGCATGGGCACATAGCTGCCCGCATTAAAGGAGAGAACATCATAGGAAAACTGATTGCCGGACAGGGTAAATACCTGTTTTTTATCCGGGTCGATGTGCGTCACCCTGTCCTTTACAAAAATACCACCCTGTTTATCAACCACATGTTTTGTGTCAAACCGGATCTGGCCAGGAGCATAGGTGCCGCCCAGCATGCCCGGTCCCATGCCCGAGTAATAATGGTGAAAAGAGGGTGCTATCACTGTGACTTTGTATCCTTTTTTCACAAACCCATGGATATTTTCAAGGGTGACCATATGGGCATGGCCGCCCCCAACAAGTACAAGATGTTTCCTCACTATATTGCCTCCTTATGAGCTTGATTCGCTCAATTTTACAGCGAATCCATCAATCTTCCAAGACTTGCCAGATGACTTTTTTCTTCATTGGCGATTCCATGGATGATATCCCTGGATTCAGCCTGGGTAATACTGGCACCCACCCTCTGGTACAGGTCCAGGGCCTGGGCCTCAATGGACATGGCAAGGGAAATCACCTCTGTGGGTGAGTCAAGGTCTGGGTTGAAAAGTTCCATATACTGGTCTGTGGTCAGCCCTCCTTCCATGGCTTTTGTTTCCACCATGGTTTCAAATTCTTCCCTGGTGACATCCTCCTGGCTCATCTCATTATAGGCATTTACAAGGGAAAGCTGATGCTTGACTTCAATTTTAGACAGGTTTAAAAATAAGGATTTAACCTGTTTATTTTCTGCTTTTTTTTCCATGGAAATATAGAATTCTTCAAGCCCCAATTCAAGGGAATAGGCAACCTTGAGTATGTCTTCCGGGGATTCCATGCCTGAAAATAGTTCCATTCCAAGGTCCGGGGGCCCCAGGGCAGTTTTGGCATGCCAGGCCTTTATCCCACCGGATACATTGTATGCTTTGGTGAACCCTTTGCCGGATAGCATCTGGGCAGCAACACGGCTGCGCCCGCCAGAGGCTCAATAGATCAGGGTAGGTTTTTCAGGGTCAATTTCCAAAGCCCGGTCAGACAGCTCGGGCAGGGGAATGAGGGTGGCTCCAGGTATATGGCTTTGCTTGTATTCACCTGGCTGGCGTACATCCAGAATGGTTATCTCATCTGCTCTGGCTTTGGCAATCATGTCCTGGGTCTCTGTAAAATTAATGGACTTTGCCGGTGTAAAAAACTGCATCCACTTCATGGTATTTTCCTTTCAGCTTAAATGGGTTTGCCTAACCCAGTGATTTAAAAGCCTTGGTGCTGGCACCGCAAACCGGGCATTTCCAATCGTCGGGCAAATTTTCAAAACGGGTCCCTTTTTTGATTTTCCCTTTTCTATCTCCCCGATCAGGGTCATAAATATAGCCGCAGCTTGTTGTTTGACACTGGTACATATCCTTTGGTTCCGCCATGGTTTCTTCCTTATTTTGTAAAATGATCAATGGATATTGGGCTGTAAGAATTCCAACAATAAGCCCATTCAAATTTCGTTTCAACTTCTATTTTCATTTCAATACTTGTTTTATCCCCGTATAAAGTAACTTCCATGCCAATCAAGTCCATACCAATCAAGTTCCATGCCTGACCATTTTTTTTACAGGTCCTGCGGCAACCCCATACAAAAGAGCAGAGTCTTCATTGAGCTCCAACAGACTTTTTGCTTCTTCATCGTACAGGGCGCCGATGCCGCAGCACCCGAATCCCAGGTCATGGGCAGCAAGATAGATCCTCTGGGCAATCCTGCCCGCATTGAACATTATATAACGATACCCTCTGGGACCAAAGGCCTTTTCCAATTCTTTCAGGTTTGCCATGAATAGAAAATTGATTCCAGCTGCCTTGATCCATTCCTGGTCCAGGCAGACATTGGCCAGCTTGGGAGCAAACCTTCCCTCTGCCATAAGTTCCAGTTGTGAAAAATCCCGGGGGAAAATATAAAACCCGTCATCCAGGTCCTGTAAATTCTGGCAGATCATTCCCAGGGATAAAAATTTTTTTACCTTGGCAGCCTGATCCAGGGTCTTTTGGGTAAAATCGTGCTTGCCCCGGGTTTCAGGAGTAGAAAATAAGGGATCAGGAAATAAATTGCAGAAAATCCTGTCGAACAGTGCAGACCAGTCCCTGGTATGGATTTTTCCGGGGATAAAATTACGCCTGGATCTTCTATAAATTACAGAATTTTTAAAACCCTGGTCTTGATTCTTTTGAATTGTTTTCCTGGAAAGAACCACGGTTTTTATGCTTGGTTTATCTATGACTTTTGACTCAGGTAAAGACCTTTCAGGGACAATGGGTATGCCTGCGGCATGGATCTGTTCCAGAACCTCGTACCTTACCGGTTTTGTTTTGTCCTTTACAGAAAGGGCGATCTTCCCTTTATCCCTTTCTTTGTGGTTCTTTGCTTTGCGACCGGAGTCTGATACACTTTTGTCTCCATAAGTTGATACCCAGGCCAGGGGGACCTCAAGTGCTGGGTCCAGCCCCAGGAGCGTTGAGACATAATCATCTTTAAAATCATAAAAAATAGAATGGTTCACACCATATAAATCCAGGGCAAGGTCCAGGTTTTCAAGTAAATGACCTGAGTCCAGAAGCATATAGCGGAAAGCACGCTGTCTATACTTCCAGGCACTCGTATAAAAGGATGCCGTAACAATGAAAAAGACCGAGGGTCTTCCATCTGAAAAATGTTTTGCATCCAGGCCGGAATCTTCCGGATGATATCTGGTGTGGTTGCGGATACGCCCCAGTCGTCCCTGAATTGGATCAAAATAATACACTCCTGTCCCAAGGCCATCCACATGATTGATTCCCACATATAGATGACAGGGGTACAGACCGCCTGCTGAAGGTACAGTCCTCAGCAAAAATGGAATGGAACCGGTCTCTTTCCTGAAGGTCACCCCATAGCTTAAGAATAGAACATGGGATAAATTTATAAGGTCCATGGAGGCCTGCGTTGTCTTCTTGCAAAGCAATTCAAAAAGGTCCAGGTCATGATTTGGGAAATCTGTGGAAAGCTTGGTTTCCCCAAAAAATTCATAGGACTTAAACGGCAGGGGGTATTTGTCAAAATCAAGATAGTGGGGAGGGATTTTGTTACGGATATGGCTGGTCCCCCAATGGTAGGCCCGGGCAGACAATACTCCTTTTTTCATTGAGCCGACCATCTTTTATTTTCCATTTCCTGCTCCCCTAAAAAAATCCTGGATACACAAAGGCAAGAATCATGTATCCTTGCTTCTCGAGTCTTCCTTGATATCTGCATCCATGACCATCATGCATTCATGGCATTCCAGCTCAATATTGGGGACGTCGCCATACCTTTTTTTTAGTTCTTCTTCAGACAAATGGGATGTTCCGCTGCAGCCGCATTGGGGACAAGATGTTGTTATTCTGTATTTTTTATTCATTGTTTTTTCCTTTGCCTATTCTTTGCCGGTTATTCTTGGATCGTTGGGAGTGCCGGCACAGTCCGGAGTGTAGCAGGAGTTGTCCACAAAAGAGCATTCTTTTTTGCAGGACGGACACTTTTCCGGTGGGGTGTCTGCTTCCAGGTTATATCCACATTTATCACATATCCAGCTGGTCATAATTTATCTCCTTATATTTTTTTGGGAATTTACCCGTTACCATGTATACCAAAAAACAATCAAGAAACGTGCCAGGATTTTTTTGTCATTTTCCGCATATTTCTTTTTTTGATATTTTTTGGATAATGACAAAGAGTAAATCATATTCCTATGCTGATTGGCAAAAAAGCCTGGGGAAATAATTTCGCGTAAATAAAGCCCAGCAAATTCGGAACAAGGGTTTTTCAACCATCATACCACAAATAAGGCATCAGGCCATCCCCTTTCTTTAAAATTTGTAAGGTTGACCCTATTTCAAAGATCCTGGCCAGATCATTAAAAAATGCCTGGACTGGCTTGGGTAAAATGCGCTACCTTACATCGTCGGCTGAATAATAGCTAAAGCTAAATGCATCTTCTTTTTGAAAGGAATTTACAATAGTAATGAAAAACAATTCTGAAGATAAAGGAAAAATGGATTTGCGGATCGAAGCAAGAACAAAGGTCCATCCAAATGCCAGTGTTGAATTCAAACCTGGAAACGATAAAATGGCGTATCGCTTCAAGCTAAGGGATTTTTCTTCAAAAGGGCTCTGTATTCTTGTCCGAAAAGATTCCAAAGTACTTCAGCATATCAAAACAGGGGACGTTCTGGGCATGAGATATTATTCCGATGAGGAAACAGCCAAACCAGTATTATATCAAACTCAGATAAAACATATCTCAGATCCTGAGCCTGGTAAACATAAGGGCCATATGCTGGTCGGACTTTTAATTCTTGAATAAAAATTCCATGATAATTAAAAAGGCCAGATCATGGGAATAGAAATAGATGCCAGAAGAATGACCAGAATGTTCAGCGGCAGCCCAAGTTTGATATAATCTGAAAATCGATACCCTCCCGGACTATACACCAGAAGATTGGTTTGATAACCGATGGGGGTGGCATAGCAGGCACTGGCACCAAAACAGAGGCCAATAATAAATGGCTTGGGGTTCGCTCCTAAAGAAACCGCCGTGGATATGGCAATGGGAAGGAGCAGAACCGCTGTAGCGTTGTTACTTAAAAGATGGGAACAGATACTGGATAGAAGGATAATACCCAGCAGAACAAGGTTTGGGCTTTGCCCGGCAAACAGACTTAAAAAAAAATCAGCATAGAGTTTTGTGGCACCGGTTTTCTGCATGGCAAGGCCAAGAGCAATGGTGCCGATGATTATGAGCAGCACATCTGACTGTAGAGAGCTATAGGCATCTTTGAGGCTTAAACACCGGGTGAGCGTCATTAAAAAAACCCCGGCCAAAGAGGCAGCCATGATATCTGCCAGTCCCAGGGTAGCCGATAAAATCACACCGCCAAAAATAGTGACGGCAATGCGCGCTTTTTCTTTATCAATCATGGCGTGATGAATATCTTCTATTACAACAAAATCCGCATTGTTTCGTATTCTTGACAGTTTTTCCCTGGGGCATCGCACAAGGATGATATCCCCTATTTTAAGTTTTACCGTCTGAATTTTCCGGTAGGAATAATGGCGCTGTCGGCTTCTGATGGCAATAATCTGGATATCGGAGTCATTTTGCAGATCCGTTGACAAAAGGGGTTCTCGTAGGAGGCTTGACAATGGCGGCACAATCAGCTCAACAATCAGCTCATCTTTCTGGCTGCTGCCGAATCCCATATTTTCTTCTCCATGGGCCAGTTTCAGAACCTGTTTGTTCAGGCAGGTCACCAGGTCTTCTGCCGACCCTTTTACCAGGAGAATATCCTCTGGTTTAAGAGAAATACGGGTTCGAGACGGATCAAAAATATTTCCATTGCGAAATATCTCAATCACCGTTAACCCCATATCTTCTTCAGCCGTTTCAATGATCGTGTCATTTCCAACCAGAGGGCTTTTATGGGGAACAATGAGCTCGGCTATATATTTTGTTTCTTTTTCTTCATCCAGTTCACAAACCGGTGCAGTTCTTCCGGGCATGAGTTTCGGAGAGACAAACACAAGAAAAATAATTCCTAAAACAGCAATGGGAATCCCGATAGTGCTCAGTTCAAACATGGAGAGCGGTTCATATCCAGAGGACTCAAACAGATCACTGATAATGATATTGGTTGAAGTACCGATCAAGGTACAGGTTCCTGCCAGAATGGAAACATAGGACAAAGGGATAAGCAGTTTGGAGGGTGAAAAATCATACTCACAGCTCAACCCCATGACAATGGGTATGAACAGGACAACCACCGGTGTGTTGTTTATAAAGGCAGAGGAAACCGCAACCGTTACAAGGATGAAAAGAAATGCATAGGTCTTTTTCCCCTTTGAAAACCGAAGCACCAGTTGAGTGACAAACTCGACGGCGCCTGTTCGGATCAATCCACGGCTTAACAGGAACATGGCAGCAACTGTTATGACGGCAGGATTGGCAAATCCGGCAACGGTTTCTTTGGGGGTGAGGATGCGGGTTAATGACAGGAGAACCATGATACCCATGGCTGTTTTATCTACAGATATTTTTTCCGATATCAGAAGCAATAATGTAGTAATCAGCAGTAAAGAGACAAAGATAATCTGGATATCAGGTGCTGCCATGGAGTAACTCCAAAAAATTCAGGCTATGATCCTGTACGGGCTTCATCATTCTGCTTTTTCCCTCAATGCCGCATACAGTTTCTGGGTAATCTTTCCTGGGATACCCTTGCCTATTTGTTTGTCGTCAATTGATTTGATTCCTAATATTTCGGTAACCGTTCCGGTCAAAAAGGCTTCTTGAGCGGAAAAAAGATCTGCTTTTGAAAAAAATTCTTCCCGGGTTTCCAGGTCTGTCTCAGTGGCAAGATCCAGTACAATTTTTCTTGTTATACCTGGAAGAATATTTTTTGTCAGAGGATGGGTAATAAGCCTGTCATCCTTGATTATAAAAAAATTTGAACTTGATCCCTCTCTGACAACTCCCTCCTTTGAAACAAAAATGGCATCATAGGCGCCCAGGGTTTTCGCCTTTTGTTTTGCCATTGCATTGGGAAGAATCTGTACTGTCTTGATATCACAGTTTGACCATCTTTCATCCATCACGGTGATGATGTCCACCCCATCCTCCCGTAATTTGGATGGGATCTCCATGACCTTTTTTATGGTCATTGTTATCTGCTCCTTTATCTCTTTGGGCCAGGCATGGTCCCGGGGAGCAACCCCCCTTGAAATCTGGATATAAATTCCTGCCCTGGCAATCCCGGCTTTTTTAAAAAGATCATGAATGGCAGATTCAATAAATGCTCTGTCCAGCTCCGGAAAAGAGAGACCTTCCATGGAGTGCTGCAGCCGGTCAAGATGTTCTTTCATGCAAAATAGCTTCCCATTGTAACTGGCGATAAATTCATACACGGCATCGCCGAATTGATACCCCCTGTCCTCAATGGGAACAAAGGTTTCGCTGATGGGACGTATTTCACCATTTAGGTAGGCCAGCTCGGGCATGGCAGGCTCCTTATAGAATAAATGATATTTAAACCTGAATCAGGCTTGTCAACAAACTCTTTGACAATATATTGTACAATCGTCATTATAACGACTAAAAATTTTTTAAACAGTGAAATTTGCAAATAATTTATTCATGAGGCGTAAAATGAGGATTGAAATTAAACTACAATGACCAAACACAATAAAGTTTCTGCCAGAAAAAGTTCTGCCCTGTCCCAGTTTTTTGAAGGGGCAAAGGATACCCTTCCGTTAATTGTAGGTGCCATCCCCTTTGGTATTATTTTCGGAACCCTGGCGGCCACGGCCGGACTTTCCTTTGAAGCAACCATGGGAATGTCCCTTTTCGTTTTTGCGGGTTCCTCACAGTTCGTCTGTGTGAGTCTGGTGTCCGCAGGTACGGCATGGCCCATGATAGTGCTGACTACCTTTGTGGTAAACCTTCGCCATATGCTCTATGGCGCCACCATGGTTCCCTTTTATAAAAATTTAAACCCGCTTTGGAAAATGGTGTTGGCCTTTGGCCTGACAGACGAAACTTTTGCCGTGGCTGTCAGTCGCTACTGCCAAAAAGATGAGGCCCCAGACAAGCATTACTACAATCTGGGCTCCATGGTGTTTATGTACACCAATTGGAATTTATGCACTTTTATCGGGCTTACTGCTGGAAAGGCTTTTCCGGGTATATCCAACTGGGGGCTTGATTTTGCCATGCCCGCCACATTCATTGGCATTGTCATCCCCTATCTTGTTTCAAAGCCCATGTGGGCTTCAGTGGTAACCGCGGGAACGGTCTCCATCCTGGCCGGAGGACTGCCCCATAAACTGGGTTTGATGGCGGCTGCCCTTGCCGGGGTTATCATGGGATTGGTTTGTGAGAAAATATTCCACAGCAAAAAGGAGCTGGTTTAAAGATGTTTGGTACGGGTATTCAAGTGAATGAAATTTATATGATTGCGGGGATGGCTCTGGTAACATTTGGCATACGATATATCATGTTTCCGATTTCCGGGCGATTCCAATTCCCCGAACTGTTTGAACGGGGGTTAAAATATGCCCCACCTGCGGTGCTGACAGCCATAATTGTGCCTTCTGTGCTCATGCCCACTGGTGATATTCTCAATCTGAAGCTAAGCAATCCCTATCTCATTGGCGCCCTTGTTGCCTGTGCCATGGGAGGGTTATTTAAAAATCTGCTTTTGACCATTGTTGTGAGTATGATTGTTTTTCTGGGGTTTCAATGGGTTTTTGCAATGGGATAGCAATTGGGTAATAGTCAGCTATCTGACAATAATTTTTGATGTGATTATATTGTAATTACATTAATCATGAATGGAGTGTGAACCATTCTTTAAAATAAAGCCCTTTATCGGCTACCATCTTCGTCAATTTTTAGATTGACATACCAACCGCAGTCAAAAATGGCCTCGGCTGAATTGGCCTTGTTAGCCGATTTTAACTCCCCATTATATTTCTAAACAATTTATATAGATCAATAAAAAATTCGTTTCGTATCTTTTCAATATTCAAAGCTTCCTTATAATCAAGGATTGCTGTGTCTTTTTGCTTAAACCTGTCTGGTTCTACTTGCAAAGCATAAGAATTAACCTGTTTTTTCCAGAACCATTCAGCACAACAAAATTGAATGTTTTCAGGATCGATAGTCTCAATTTGTTTTAAAGAATCAAAAAGCTCTTTCCCCATATGACTGTTCTCAATACAAAAAGCAATGTAGGCGATTCTATACTCTACTTTGGCAATGATTTTTTTTTCTGGCAAGGGATCAAGGTTATGAGAATCATCTTGTCTGCTGTGGACAAAGTGACCATAACAGCTTTGTAGGGTGAAACAATAAGGTAATTTATTAAGCCCGTTGATGAGGTCAATGATAGGCATGTCAATCATGTCATCAGTTAGGGCACTCAGAATTTTTTGTTTTTGTATTTGATAATGTGGATTTTCTACTAGTGCTTTCAATTCAATAAAAGTTTCCAACTTAGCTATCCCTCCACATACGATATATACTATCTTTCATCGGTTAACACGATTCTGAGCCTCGGCGGTAGCCGTCAGCTCCAGAAGTAAGTTAGGAGCTATTCCTTTGATTTAAAATAATGGAAAATTCATGGATGCATTTTTTGTCATCTACCATATAACTTACAGTTTTTCAGCCTCAACAATACAGTAAAATGGTTCGATATCCAGTTTCTCACCAAACTGAGTATATTCTGTCATTTTTAATCCACATTCTTTTAAGAATGATTCAACTGCTTCTTTAGGATCATTTGACATATCTATTCCAAATGTCGAAGGCTCTCCCATTTTTTCTATTATCCTCATATATCTTTTAGCTGTTTTTGAATATTCACCTAATGCGAATGATTTGGAATAAAAGTCTTGAGCGATGATACTTCCATCTGCACATAAATCACCCATTTTCCCAAGTGTTTCTTTGACAATATCAGATTCTAAATACACAGAAACGCTTTGCCAGAGGAACAAAGTCTTTTTTGTTTTGTCAAAACCAGCTTCTAATAGTTTATCAACCCAAGATTCGTTTGAATAATCAACTGGGATATAGGTGATCCAATCATGCCTTATACCTGCTTTTTTCAATGTTTCAATTTTGACATTTAGAGTTTTAACCTGGTCGAGTTCAAAAACTTTTACTTTTTTTCCTTTTGTAAAGTGCAAAGCTATTAAATCAAAGCCAGCTCCAGGAAGGACAATCTGCTCCATTTCATCAACATATTTTTCCATTATCTTGTCAAACATGAGCACCCGAATACCCGCAGTGGAATCTAAGGTCTCTTCACCTGGCTCCACAAGTTTTCCAAGCCTGGTGGTGAAACCAAATAACCGCTGGGAAATGATAAGAGCTCCCATAATGGACCACAAACCAAAATGTGATTCACATGGAAATTTTTTTGTAAATGCAACAGAAAGGAGATCCGGTCTGGTGTTAAAATAATGCATGAACCACCTATATTGGAGCGCTTTAATTGCCGAGAAGGAAACACCCAGTCTCTTGCTTTTTCTCATTTCCTTGTAAATTCCATCTATTAGTCCAATAATAGCAAAAGGAATGAAGATTATTTGAATCGGTATATAAAGGATGATTTGAAAAAGCCTTATTAAGAAACGTAATATTCCGGTAGGCTCTTTTTTTTTGTTTTTGGCATATGGCCTGGATACCATTATATGGTCGGTTTTCTTTTTTTTATTCTGTTTTGAAGTTATCAAGTAATTGTGTGTGCAGGTGAGTGTTGGTTGCCACAATGCCCTGTTGTGGAAAATCAGATGTTCCTGCAAAATCAGTGACTGAGCCCATGGCCTGTTTTACAATAAAAGCGCCAGCTGCAATATCATACAGGTTTAAGTGATATTCCCAGAATCCGTCCAGTCTGCCACAAGCCACATAGCACAGATCAAGGGCGGCTGATCCATATCTCCGGATATCTCTTAGTTTCGGAACGATTTTACAAAACATAGGTAGATTGTTCTGGTCTAAATCTGCCCTTAAGCAGGCAAACCCGGTTGCCATGACCGAATGGATCAATTCGTCTGCGCAGGACACATGTATGGGCATGGTGTTTAAAAAAGCACCAGACTCTGCCTGGGCATAAAATAATTCATTAAATGCAGGTGCATAAACAGCGGCAAGAATGATTTGGCCCTTGTGTTGCAAGGCAATACTGATGGAATAAAAGGGTTGTTGATGCAAAAAAGAAGTAGTCCCGTCTATGGGGTCAATGATCCATGTATAGTCTGAATTATAATGCGTTTTACCTGTCTCTTCACCAAAAATATCATGGGATGGATATTTTTTTTGGATGTGTTCAACAATAAAGTTTTCAACTTTTTTATCAGTTGTGGTGACTATGTCTTTTTTGTTTTTATATTCAATATCCAAAGGCTTTAAAAGGGCCTGTTCTTTTTTACAGATTTCGCCCGCCTTTAAAATAAGATCTTTTAAAAATGTGATCAATGTGACATCCAATTGTTTTGTTTATGTTGGATGAACTATTGCATGTATCCCATTTTTTTTCAAAGAGAATTGCCTCGTTGACTTTAAATTCTGATTTTGTGGCACTATCAGTGGATACTATTCTTTCTTAAAACAGTAACAGAAATCACAGTGATCTTCAAAAGACATGCAGCTTCCAGACCATATGTTTTTTCAGGCATGTTTGAGTTCAAAATCAAGGAGTCATTTTTTACGGTGCAACCCCCCGCCATAGCCGACTAGTTTCCCATCGGATCCAATGACCCGGTGGCAAGGGATGATGATACTAATGCGGTTATTGCCGTTGGCTGATGCTACGGCACGGACCGCCTTTTTATTGCCTATGGCGGGCCTGTTCTTTGTAGGAGCGGGTTTGCTCTGTAAGGGATGTCCTGCAAAATTTTCCATACCGATTGCTGGAACTGTGTTCCCGGTGTGTGCAACGGCACGGTAAAAATTTTTCTTTTCCCGGCAAAATATTTACTTATCTGGGATTGAGCCTGATCCAGGTACAAATTTTTTCCCGGCAGGATGACCGCATCAAGCTGATTTGCACACCAGATATCTTTTTTCCTGTTTGACGATTTTCCATAAATGGGTTTGGTTTATTTTATTTTGCGTTTTTTCTCTGGGCTGGTGACCATCTTCGATGATAAGTCGGCCATTTGTTTTTAAAATACGGTGCACTTCGGTCAGAAATCGATCCGGATGCTTAACCATGTGAAACATATCCATGGCATATACCAGGTCTGCCACTTGATTGGGAATATTGGATTGATAGTCTTTCACTAAAACGGTTTCCACGTTGGTGAGGTTTTCTTTTTTGCAGATTTTGTCAACCGATTTAATTGCTAATTCATGAATATCTGCTGCAAAAAGCCGACCGTTTTTTCCCAGCTTCCTGGCCACGCCGGAAACATAATTCCCCGGTCCGCATCCATAATCGACCACTGTCATCCCTTCCTGGATTTCCATCTGGTCAATGATTTTTTCATAAGGGAAAAACGGCTTCATTAATTTAAAAATAACTGACATCATGCGAAAAGCCAAATTCGGCATACGGTCCATTCCATTTCCTAAAAAGATATCACCTATAGTCATTTTTCATTTCCTTTTTAAAGATTTTTGTTGATTGGAAATCACAATATGAACTTTAGTTCACATTGTCAAGAACAAACATGAACTAAAGTTCAAGTTTTTCTTGTACTGATTTGATCAATTGTGGTAAAAGAACTCTAAACATATTGGAGACATTTGGAATTATGGGGAATATCCGGATACCACAGCAAAAAAGAAGTGAAGAAACGCGCAATCGCATCATGACTGCCTCGGAAAAATTATTTTCGACAAAAGGATACCACAATACCAATTCAAAGGAAATCGCCAAGGCCGCTCGTGTTTCCATTGGCAGTTTTTATTGTTATTTCAAAAATAAAAAAGAGTTATTTATTGAAAATCTCACTCAATACAGCAATAAAATCTTTTTAAAAATCATGACCTCCCCTGATGGCAACCTGTTTCAAGGGAAAGATAAATATGCTTCAGTGTCTCAATTGATCTCCAGGGCCATTGATGCACATGAATACTCGCCTGAATTCCATCGTGAAGTGTCAGCCATGCGATATATGGATACAGATGTGGCTGGGGTCAGGGAAAAAGAAGAACAAATGATTTTCCAGTATGTACTTGATAGTCTTCGCGCATATGACGGCAAGTTAAGGGTAACCGATCTGGAAGCCGCCACTGTCATCATTATGAATGCTGTTGAGTCTGTTATACACATGATAAAAATTGATACGCCCGTCATCGAAGAAAGCCGTCTGGTCAGAGAATTGTCGGAAATGATTTCAAGGTATCTGTTTGAATAGTGAACTTTTAAAATAACAGGTTTTTATCCGGTTCATTTTTTTTTGAAATTTATAATGTCTTCCTTAATCCACAAAGGTAACGTTTATTGCTCAACCGAGTAGGGATTTAAAAACTGACGTTTCCAGAGGAGTTTCTTGTCCCCCTCATTCAACTCAGCTTTTGCACATACAGCGTCCCAATTCTGCTCAATTGTTGCAGTAAGCCTGCACTCATTCCGCGCTTCGCGGATCAACGCGCCGAGCAGGGCAACTGCATCTCGGTTATACCGTGAGTAGGTGCGTGTGATAGACTTTGGCATACTCTCTCTTCCTTGTGATTCTCATATAGACCATAAGTTTGCTTAATGATCCTTATATGAATCATGGATAGTATGTTTTGATCACCTTGTTAAATAAAAATTTGATCCGTATATAGATCTTATAATATTGATATGATCCATATAAGCAACCTTCATAATCATTTATTAAAAAAATGATGACATTTGAATCCATCGGGCTGTTTAATATTTTTTTCACGTTCCTACAACCGTTCTGAATGATTTTTATGACCTGACCACTTGGGTAAATCATCTTTCATATCAAACACCCGCATACCGTAGAATAAATGGCAACTGGGCTTGAAGCTGTCTGGAATTTTCGAAATCTGCCCGAAATCAAAAAGAGATGGAAAGGCAAGCCACATTCTACGCCCTTCATCGGCAATCAGGGTTCCGCATACATCACAACTGACTTTGCAGGGAAGAATGCGCTCGTGTTTATTCAACTCGTTATTGTAAAAATGCAGATGATCGACACCGGTGGTTATCCTGACGTCACGCTTATGGAATATGGCTGCCCACTGCATGGGGGCACCGTGCAATTTTTTGCAGACCAGACAATGACATATCTTTGCATCCACAGGATCCGCGCACACTTCGTATTGGACTGTCTTGCAGTAGCAACTCGCCCGGTATTTGGTTTTAAACGTGTCATCCTCAACGGATGCATAGTCGGGGCCGAATTCATTTTTCTTTTGAATCATATTGTACTCTCATATTGGGCGTTACGTGCTTTGTTATATTATTTCAGTTTCAGATAAAGATTTATCCTGCTCAATTAACTCATGGAAGAATTTGATAGAACTAAATTGAAACGTTCTGATAATAATCCAATGTGAGATAGATCCCAATATGATACCTATCCCAAAGGGAATGAGCTTTACGATCAAATTTAAAAAAAACTTTTTTACCAATGCTTTTTGTAATTTTTTAATCATTAATCTTATGGCATTGTCTGACAGGTTTTCAAGCATGTTTTTACCCATTGGATTGCGAAAATCCACAACATTATCAATGTCTAAAGTGGGACCAAAGCATTTAAGGGTTACACGTTTAAGTTTATCTGTGTCAGATATTTCATAGCAATATCCAATTGAAAAAATAAGATAAACTTGATTTTTGATTAATTGGGAAAAATCGAATAATGAAATTCCAATTTGAATCATGGATCCAACGCCAGGAATTGCACCGGGAATTGCCATTAATCCACCTTGAATTGCGCATTTTTTCTTTACTTTATTCGCTACTTTTTTTGCTAATTTGTCGTTATCCAATTTTGGATATTGGGTTTTTATATCATTAACAAACGCAAAAATTTCATCTGTATTTCCCGCAATCAGTTCAATAATTTTAAAAACAGTTTTTTCTATCATTTTTTGCTTATCAAATCACCGATCACACCCGGTGTATTTTATGGTTGAAGAAGAGCCTTTATTCATTAAACATACGAATGGAAATGTGCCTACTTTTTCAAAGAAAGATCAGAAAATTTTGCATCAGCGATGATACACAATATTTCATACATTATCGTTGCTGCAATCAAAGCGGTGTTACCCGACGGATCAAACGGCGGTGAAACTTCCACAAGATCTGCTCCAATTATATTCAATCCCCGTAAACCCCGAATCAATCTCTGGGCTTCCATGGGCAGGATGCCGCCAATTTCAGGCGTGCCTGTACCCGGTGCAAATGCTGGATCAATACCGTCAATATCAAAAGAAAGGTATGTCCTTTTATCTCCAGCAATCTTCCTTGCTTCATGAATCACTTTTTCAACGCCCATGGCTGAAAATTCCTCAATATAGATAATCCTAATCCCATGTTTTGGTCCAAATTCCCAACACTCTTCAGAGTTGGCGGCACCCCTGATTCCGATCTGTATGGTTCTTTTCGGGTCCAGCACCCCCTCCTCAATTGCTCTTCGAAATGGTGTGCCATGGCTGTATTTGGAATTCATTTCCTCATCACAACAGTCGGTATGGGCATCAACATGAATCAGACCCACTGGTTTGTCTTTTCCAATGGTTCTTAGAATGGGCAGTGTAATGGAGTGGTCCCCTCCTGCACTGATTGGAATAACCGAAGCGCTATGAAGTTTTTCAATAAACTCTTGAATATCTTTATGACTTGCTTTTACATCAAATATCTTTTTAAACTGCACATCCCCAACATCCCCCACCCGGCATAGATCATAGGGGTTTATCCGCGTGACATGATGAATCTTACGCATCATGCTTGAATAATCTCTGATTTGCCTTGGTCCTTGCCTTGCGCCTGAGCGGGCTTCAACCGCACCGTCATAGGGAATCCCGAGAAAGGCAATATCAATATCATTAAAATCAGTTATGTGAGGTGCTCTCATAAATGTCGGTATTCCGCAATAACGTGGTTCTTCCATTGCATCATATAAATTATTCATTTTACCAGCCCACCTCTCTATAATGTCCTGGGTCAATATCACCCTCTGTTGGAAAAAATAAAATTTTTGAATTCCATCTCTACTTAATTTGAATTGCTGACGTCCAGCATGGAAATCTGCGGCTTGTCACGTCAGTATTTTTCTTGTTAAAAATTTATTCAAATTTCTGAAGTGTTTTATCCACTCTTTTCTTGATGGTTGTTATGACATCATTCAATAGGTTCTCACCTTGATATCTGCTGATAAAATTCGTATGGGTAGTGTCCATTTCCTTTATCAGTTTAAGACAAAATTTTGTTAATCGTTTCCGGAGGACAGTCTTGCTTATTTTGATTTCCTCTGCAAACCTATTCCAGTGCCTTTCCATGATCCACTCCGGTCTGTTTTCTCCTCCGATTTTCATAGCAAGCTTTTGTGACATGTCTTTATAAATATTTGTACACATCATGTCATAAAAAGGTGCTAACCGGATTTGTTTTCCCTGATACATAAAAGACAGATTCTTTGCATGCGCATCCATATTACCGATTAAGAAATTAAAAAACACCCATTCAGTCAACTGCTGAAGATCTTTAATCGGATTTGCAGAATACATTCGGACGAAATCAAAGCATGTCTTAAGGCCTGGTCCGCCATCAGCCTGGTATTTCAGTTCATGGGAAAGCCCCATTGCCTGGCATAAATCCTCCTGGTGAATTCGCTTGA
>Ga0307988_1000053_pt1 | contig 98053 bp, 88 predicted proteins | sample EllFjometagen183_FD_203166 | JGI IMG/M metagenome (GOLD analysis project Ga0307988, IMG submission 203166) | Marine microbial communities from Ellis Fjord, Antarctic Ocean - #183 | ecosystem: Environmental > Aquatic > Marine > Unclassified | place: Southern Ocean | collected 2014-10-08 | reverse complement strand
TATTTGTTATCAAACCTTTGAGTTCTGTGAAGTTGATATTCATGTACGGACTTTACGAGACACACTCCAATTCCTTGATGTTAACGGTGTTGCAGAGAAATTAGGAATATCCTCGGCTGAATGGCCTTATTTTGGAATTATCTGGGCCTCGGGAGAAGTGCTTGCCCGTCACATGTTTACTGTTGAAATAGCGGGTAAAAGAATTTTAGAGGTTGGCTGTGGGATTGCTCTGGCGAGTCTGGTGCTTAACCAGCGTATGGCAAATATTACGTCCACTGATTACCATCCTGAAGTTGAGCATTTTCTTATAGAAAATGTCAAACTCAATAAAGGGGAAAAAATACCATTTTTCCGTATGGACTGGAAGGATCAAAATAGTGATTTAGGGACCTTTGATCTTATTATTGGAAGCGACCTGTTGTATGAAAGAAACCATGTTGAAATGCTGGCTGGGTTTATTGATCGCCATGCCAGGCGACAATGTGAAGTGATAATTGTTGATCCAGGGCGCGGCCAACATGCCCGTTTCAGCAAAAAAATGATAGGCTTGGGTTACTCCCATAGTCAGCGCAAACCAAATTCTTCGGATTATCTGATTCAGCCGTTCAATGGTCAGATTCTAAGTTATTCCCGTGAATACTCAGGTTGAAAATATAAAATAAAGTTTCGGATTTTCCACCATGGGAACCATGATAAAAATTTTCTTCCAAGAACGAATTATTCCTTTTTTAACAGTCCTTTTGGCCACCTATCCCTGACGTCCTCTTCTCCGGTATAATAATATACTTTGGATTCCTTCTTAAATATATCCATGGCAGGAAGAATGTTGATTATTCCATTCACAGGGTTAATCTCTGTAATTTGATAAAATCGGTCGAGACCTGTGGGACTATTCACCGCGCTGAACAGGCATAATGAGACAATTAGGCCCGCCCATGCCTTTGGCAAATTCGCTCAGGTCAATGTTGTGTACAATATAATTTTCAGCTTCCAATCGATCTATAACGACTGAATTTGAAGAATTTATAATCAACTCCTTTTCTCCCAGACAGATAATATTTGCTGTGGTATTCCCTCCACAGGATATTCCAATTCCTTTAAAGTTTTTTATATTTTCTTTTGATACGAATTCCTGACAATACAGTATTTGTTCCGTGCCAAGAACCATCAAGACTTTATCAAGATGCAGGATTGTATCTGGTAATTTTATTACTTGAATCTCATAACCCATCATTTTCAATAGAGTTGAAAGTTGTTTTATCCCTTCTTTATTTGTCCGCTGTGATTTCCCTATAAATGCAACGTTTCCAGCCAGAACAACATCTCCACCCTCAACAGTTCCCGGTGTTTTGATCTCACCGACGTAAGGTTCTTTAAATGAGTCTAAAATTGCTGCCATCCATGCCCCTTCTCCCTGTCGAGTTTCTAAGCCCAGCCTGAGCCTTATATATCCCTGGGGAGTAGAAAGCGCTGTATCACGGGTAAAAACAGAATTTGGATGTTCGGCTAATTCTGGGACATCTATCACTTCAGCCCCAAATTCGACAAGTTTGGATTTCAATGCATCATGCTGCTGAATTGCAAGTTTTGGATTGCCCAGTTCACCAATATTGTGTTTTTCAAAATTGCTGGCATGGGTATATTCATGCTCTGGTGTGCAGACAATAACCTGTTTCAATTTTTCACCTTCGCTTTTTACCATTTTTTCCCTTTCGCAAATCTATATCGCAAATCTACTGCACGATTAAAAAATTCAATTTTTTTCTGTTTGTCATAAAAAAATAAATGATCAGAATAACTATCAAAAAATCAGGGGCCCCGGCAACAATTTTTTGAGAAAAGAACCGATTCCCAATTCAGGTTGAAAAACTTGATTTTTCTTTTCTTATGTGTATACCTGTTACAAGGCTTAGCAATTTTATAACCTTGTAAATATCAAGTCCTGCATTATTTTTTGCAGATTATAATTAGACTTACTCAAAGATAAAGGAGTAACCCAGATGACAATGATCATTGCTGCGGTAATTTTCATGGCTGCCCTCATCGGTTTTGGCCTGCTCATGAAGCGTTTCAGAGCTGAAGGTATAAAAATGGCTGAAAAACAAGAGGCTCCACCGGTCCAAACCCCTTCAAAATCACCTGAAGATGAGTTTGAAGAAATCCTGGATTCATTGCTGCGCCTGAATCTAATGATAAGAAAAGACCCAGATTTTTCAAAGGGAATGGTCCTGAAGATAGAAGAGATAATCGATGACCTCAAAGTGGTAACTCCTGCCATGATGGAACGCTACCCAGGAGAATCACTAACCTATGAAATCAAGAAAATCGGTCTTGCCCATCTTCATAAAACCGTGAAAGAATTCCTTGATATGTCCATACAGAGTCGGCAAAATCAGTTGGAAACATTTCAAAAAACCATACAAAGCCTTCACGACGTGTCCCACAGATCCAGGGATATTGTTGAAAACAATGAAACCGCTGAATTTAAAACCATGGCCCATTTTCTTGCCGGTAAATTTTCCTAAGGAGGAACCAATGAACGATATTTCCCGAGATTTACAAAGTGTTGCCAGCCAAGCCAAAGCCCCTGTTCTGGCAGAAGTGACTGAGATTTCAGGCCAGGGCGCCCTGACCCCGGTACAATCCCCATCCAACCTTGAACCCGTCCAGCCAAAACATCTGGCAGTGGAAGATATCCAGGCTTTTGAAGCCGAGGCCAACGCCTTTTTAGAAAAGGTAAAGGCAGAGCCGGGTGACTGGCAGCTGGGAAATTTTGTCTTTTCCCTGGGACAGGAAATCATGGATCAGACACAGGCCCAGGTCACCCTTTATGACCGGAAAATGGGGAGTGTGCTTAAAAATGTGGCTACAGATGATTCCTCCCCGGTCGGGAAAAATATCCTTGCCATTAAAATCGAACTGGACAAGGTAAATCCCACCATGGTGGGAAGGGCTGAAATGCCTTTCCCCAAAAAGATGCTGGGCCTGTTTACCAAAACCGTGAACCGCCTGCCCAAGGGGGATGAAGTCCTTAAGATCATTGCCGAGCGCAGGGAAACCGTCAACTCAACCATTGACGGCATCCGGACCCATTTGCGCAACGAGGCTGACCAGGTGGCCTTTGATGCTTCAGAACTCTCCACCATCTGCGACAGCCTGAAAGAGATCCAGCCTGGGCTCCAGGAAAAAATTTTTCTGGGCCAGATCATCTGGCAAAAGCTCATGGCCCACATGGAGACGGTGGAAGATCCCAGGCTCAAGGAAGCCCTGACCACATTAACCTCAGACCTGGCCATGGCAGTTGTGGATCTCCAGACCATTGACAATTCCAACCTTCAGACCCGGTTTGGAGGCGAAATGATGGTGAGAAATTCCCACCTTGTAAGAAGGCTGGTCCAGAGAACCGATATGATCCTGTCCACTGCCGTAAAAAATGCCCTGGCTGTTCGTGTGGCTGCTGAACAGCAGATGGAAACACTCCAGCACCTGGACATGGTACAGCAGGCAGCCGCTGAAACCATGAAGGACACAGCCAAGGTTATTGGCAGTGCTGCAATCAAGGGTGCCCAGATGAGCCAGAGCATGACCGTGAACATTCAAGCCCTGGAAGAGGCATGCAACTCCTATGAAGAAGCCTTTGAAACCTATGCCCTGATATCCAAAGAAACCATTAATATAGCCTCCCAGAGTTCCACTGCCCTGGGTAAGATGAATGAACGGTTCAGGGCAAGGACTGATGGTTTGACCTCCAGGCGCCAAGGCTCCTGAAATTATGATGTGTAAATCAGTACTCTTGAAATCAGGAATTTTACAATCTGACACCCTGAAATCAGGAACCCAAAAAGGAGAAAGCCCATGATTGATACTGCCACAAAGAAATCCTTTGACCAGCGGTTTTCCATCATCCGTACCCTTGAGAAGAGCCAATTGATATTGGAATCTGACCAGGCAGCCCTAACCCTTATGAATGTTGGAAAAGGCAGTTTTTTTACCTGTTTTTCAAACACCTATTATATTCAGGAAAAAAATCGATACCAGGAGACATCTGAAGACTATAAGACCCGCCAGGATAATTTCATCACCGAACTAACCTGCCTGTGCCTGGAAAAAGGACAAATTGTTTATTTTGAATGGGAATTTGATGATGAATTAAAAATTTCCATGGCCCTGGAACAAACCAGCTTCAGACATATCAAAGATGAAAAGGGCCAGACCGTGGATGAAGACGATCTGGACCAGATCGCCGAGGACAAGGACGTCATTGTCCATGAAGGGGAAAAATTCTGGTATGAGGATGACTGGGCAGCCTTATATCAAAGGGAGGGGAAAGAGGAAAAAGTCTATATGTATGAATTCGAAAATGAGGCCTCCACCCTTTTTTTAACCATTGAGGAATGGTCTGGCTCGGGCCGTGATGAATACAAGATCTATCGTTCTAAGCCTGTGGACCCGGGACAAATCACCATCATTAGCAAAGGAGCAAAAGGGTGATGATCTCTTATAAAACCGATGAAAATATCCCTGACGGGTCAAGGCCATGGATTCAGGATCTAAAAGCCAGGACATATGGCCGTTCTGAACTTCCGGGATTAATTCGGATAAAATTGGCCCTGATCCTGCTGGCATTGATGGTAGTGGGCCTGACTGGATGCGGTGGCGGCCTTCCCAAAGATATTAAAAAAAATGCCAAGGCTTTGCCCGATGCCATTGAAGCCGCCCAAAAGGACATCAAAATAAACAGGTCACAATTTGAAAGCCTGAAAAAATCAGCTGAATTCCAACCCATTGTGCCCTATGCCCAAAAGGAAAACTGGGACCAGATGTTTGTCCGGGCAGAAGAAACCATGGCCCGGGCCAATGATCTGTATAAAAAAGATCTGACCCCCCTGGTGAAAAAGAACAAACCGGATTCAGCTGCCCAGGTCCTGGTCCAGACCAAACGGATCAACCAGGTAATTCAGGAAGGCCGGCAATTGGCAAGGGGCCCCATTGAACGGTTTTCCAGGATCAGACAGGCCATGGAAAACACAAATACTATCCAGAAAGAGGCCGGGGTCACCCGGGAAAAAATCTCCTCTATGGTTACAGGCCTGGCAGCTGGTTCCGTGGCAAAGGCCAGCAAACAATTTCCAGATGCAGTTTCTGAAATTGATGCCCGGTTTGCCCCTTTTCTGAAGATTCAGCAGGATACAAAAAACCGATTTCAAATTATTGAGCAGGAATATTTTTCCCACAAATCCAAAGGGAATGCTGACTACGCAGCTTTTATTGATAATGCGGATTCCCTTTCCCGGGATTTTAAAACCCTGGAGCAGACCCTGCCGGTATTGGAACGGGATCTGGGCCAGCTCTATGAAAGCTATACAAAGGTCCTCCAGGATATGAGGCAGGAGTTTTTTGTCACCATCAAAAGGGAATCCTGGGATGAAAACTCTGATTATTATAATCCCAAATCTGCCGTTTTCCAGCGCCAGGTAACGCCTTCCGTATATGAGGCCCTGGACGAAAACGATATTGAGGTTATTGCCGCAATCACCCCCGGATTTACAGGATCAAAGTTTACAAATAAAATCGGCAGTACCTGGAAAGAACTGGCCATTAATCCCGGGGAACTATGGCCGGCACGGAACCATAATGCAGCATCCTTCTGGGTTGAAGATGCCAAAGAGGTCTATTATCATAAATATTTAAAAGAAGAAAATGGTGAAACCTCTGAAACCGACTGGGTCAAAATTGACCCCACTTTTTATGAACAAAACCTTGAATACCTGGGTATGGCCATATTGTCAAAACCCTATGGCGTATTTGAAAAGGACCGCCAGACCCAGGCAGCCCCGCCCGGCATGGCCTATGTGGGCAACTCCAAGTATGGGGAATGGAAAAAAAATGAACAGGGAACCAGCTTCTGGTCCTGGTACGGCAGGTATGCATTCTTCTCCTCCATGTTCTTTTTTCCCCCCTCCTATTTTCACTATGGGTCCTGGAATGGGTGGAACAATAATTATAGGAACAGGCAGCCCTATTTTGGGAAGACCCAGAACGGAGCCCAGCATTATGGCACCCGGGGCAGCTTTGTGAAAAAATCACCCAAGTACCAGGCCAGTAATTTTTCAAAAACAGGGGGTTTTAAATCCCAGTCTGCTTCTGTCAGGGGCGCAGGTTCAAAACTTCGCGGCGGCGGCCCCAAAGCCAAAGGCAAATAATTTTAAGGAGATAATACATGAATATCCCAACAATTCTCACAGGTCTGGGCCAGGGACTTATCTATGCCATGGTCGGAATTTTCTTTATCTGGCTGGGCAAACTTATGGACGACAGGCGGACAAAGGATTTTGATGATGACCGCCATATTGATGACGGCAACGTGGCAGTGGGACTCAGACGGGCCGGACTTTACCTTGGTATTGCCATTGCACTTTCAGGGGCTTTTTCAGGGGATTCCAAAGGATTTTCCCTGGATCTGATCCAGCTCATTATAGACGGTTTTATTATCCTGGGTTTCCTTTTTTCATCCCGGTTTATCAATGATTATATCATGATGGGCCACCTGGACAATGATGCTGAATGTGTCAAGGAATTTACCCTGGAGGACGGCCGGAAAATAACTGGCAATACAGCCGTGGGCATGGTGGAAGCCAGCATTTATATTGCCACGGGATTTATCCTCAAGGGCAGCCTGTCCGGCGAAGGCGGCACTTTTCTCCAATCCCTTGCCAGTGCTATTCTCTTTTTTATCATCGGCCAGATAGTCCTGCTTTTGTTTGGCTTTATCTATGAAGTGATCACCCCCTTTAATGTAAAAAAAGAGATCAAAGACAATAACCTGGCTGCTGGAATAGGTCTTGGCGGAATTCTCATTGCCCTGGGCATCATTCTCATGGGAAGCATATCCGGGCCCTTTACCAGTTGGGGAAACGATTTGGCAAGCTTTGGAATCTACACCGCCTGGGGAATGATCATGCTCTTGGTCTTCAGAATGATAATTGACAGAATCATTCTTCCCACCACCAATCTGGCCACGGAAATAAAAGAGGACCGGAATGTGGCCGCCCTGATCGTTGTGGAAGCTGCCATTGCAGCGGTGGCCATCATCATTGCCCATGCCATGTAGCCTTGGCCCATATAAATTAATGCATTTATATCGGTGCAGTACAAACTTGGTTTTTTGCAACAATGACTGCTAAACGAAACTCCCTTAATTTTGCCTCGGTCCTGCTCATTGCCTGCATGTTTGCCAGCGGGGCCTGCGGCATTATCCTTGAATATATCCAGGCAAGTCTTGCCTCCATGATCCTTGGCAACGCCTTTGAACAATGGGCCATGGTCATAGGGCTCATGATGTTCTGGATGGGATTCGGCAGTCTCATCCAGACAAAAATCTCCAAACCATACCTGGTATATGCCTTTATCGGCATTGAGATTGCCCTGGCATTGATGGGGGGATTCTCCCCCACCCTCACCTATATCTCCTATGGGTATACTGCCCATTACAGCCTGGTTCTCTATCTTTTTGTCAGTTTCATCGGAATTATGATCGGACTGGAGATACCGGTAATCATCCGGATCAATAATGATTACAGCAAAGAACTATCCACAAATCTTGGCAACATCCTTTCTGCTGACTATATCGGAAGCCTTATCGGGTCACTGATCTATGTTTTTGTGTTCCTGAGGTTCACCCCCATCATGGAAGCTGCTTTTTTAACTGCTGGAATGAATTTTTTCCTGGCCTTTATCACCTTTGTCTATTTTACCCGAAAAAAACTGATCCCCAAAAGCCTGTTCCTCTCCCTGGTCATGGGGTCTACCTTTCTGGCCGTTGCATACGGATATGTGAACAATAGGGAATGGCAGGTTAAAATCGAGCAGCCCCTGTATGATGATCCCATTATTTACAGCCAGACCAGTCAATACCAGCACATTGTCATCACCCATTACAAACCCTTTGACGAAATCCGCCTCTTTTTAAACGGCAACCTCCAATTGTGCAGCACAGACGAAGTACGATACCATGAACCCTTGGTTCACCCGGCCATGTCCCTGGCAAAGGGCAGGGAACGGGTCCTTATTCTGGGCGGGGGAGACGGATGCGCTTTGCGGGAAGTTTTGAAATATAAGGAAGTCAAAGAAGTGATGCTGGTGGACCTGGATCCTGCCATGACAAAGCTTGCCGCAACCCATCCTGTTTTAACCCGAATCAACCACAACGCCTTCCAGGATGCCAGGGTCATTGCACTGACTGAAAAAGGTATTACTCCAGGCCCTGACCGGCAACTCTACATGGCAACAACGGACAAACCCCGACCCGATCAGGTTGATCAAACACCTATTGGCCCAAAAAGGGTCAGCCAGACATCCACCGCCCAGCACCTGGCAGATGTAAAAGTCATGAATATTGATGCTGACAAATTTTTAGAAACTGTTCCAGGATATTGGGACGTGATCATCGTGGACATGCCCGATCCTTCCACGCCCGAGCTTACCAAACTTTATTCAAAGGAATTTTATAAAAAAATCAAACTTCATTTGTCCAGAAACGGGATCATGGTGGTCCAGGCCACTTCCCCCTACCTGGCAAAGGAAAGTTTTTTATGCATTGGACGAACCATTGAAGCTGCAGGATTTACCATTCTGCCCTTTCATGAAAATGTACCTAGTTTTGGCGACTGGGGCTGGTATCTGGCCTTTCACCCTGCCATAAAAAAAGAAAAACTCCTGGACCGGATTGCTTCGCTTGAATTCCAGGTGGACACCAAATTTATTACCCCTGATGTATTTAAAAGCGAACTTGTCTTTGGCAGGGGAATGCTTGAAACAGATAGAAAAAAAATCAACACCATCCTCTACCCTGTGCTGCTCACCATCTACAACCACGAATCCTGGCTTCTGGAGTAATGGCCAGCTGTTTAAACAATTACTATCCTTTTTGTTTTGAAAAAAATGAAATAACTCGATCTCCATTTTTTTACAAGAGGATCAGAATTTAAAGACACAGACATGAAAAGAATAAAAGTTGATATTAGAAAGGCATCATCGGATGATTTATCGGAATTACTTGAATTCGAACAGGGGATAGTTGATGCTGAGCACCCATTTGATAAAAATTTGAAGGCTGGTAAAATTATATATTACGATATAAAACAGCTCATATCGGATGAAAACGCAGAATTGCTGGTGGCTGAACATAACGGAAGGTTAGTCGGTTGTGGATCTGCAGAAATAAAAAAGTCTAAACCATATCTAAAGCATCGATATCATTCGTATCTTGCTTTTATGTATATTGATCCACGATACAGAGGGAAAGGAGTAAATAAGCAAATTATTGAAGCCCTTGCAGAGTGGAGTAAGAGCAAAAACACATATGAATTAATTTTGCATGTATACAATGGAAATAAAACAGCTGTTCGGGCTTATGAAAATGCAGGTTTTAGGAAAAATATAATTGAAATGCGAATTGAAGTATAGAAGTAATTTTAACAAATTCGTCCCAATCAAAAATACGAGATATCTAATTCATTTAAAAGTTTGGAAATGGAAAACCGCAAGAGAATGTGTAATAGAAATGAAGTAAATTTAAGTTTTTTTACTACCGTTTATTGAAGGTATAAACGACCTTTCCATCCTCAGACTTGAATATCATTATTTTTTATCTCCTGAATTAAAATTCCAAAACAAATATTCCGTGCAAATAAGGCCTGGATGTTATAATTTACAAAAATTAGTAAAGACCCAAACTCAAACCACCCTGGGAGACATTTATTGATCTATTTTTTAAAAACCATTATCCGGGCAGGACTCCAACGCAGGGGAATCACCCTGGTGATTGCCTATATGGTACTGCTTCTGATCTCCAGCATTCTGATCACCCTGGTGGAACCCGGGGATACTGCACTGGCTCATTTTGACCAGGCCCTGTGGTGGAGCATTGTTACCTCCACCACCGTGGGGTATGGAGATCTTTATCCGGTTTCCACGGCCGGAAAAATCGTGGCAGTAATCCTGCCCATGTTCATGGGAATCGGACTTGGGGCTGCCTTTATCACCCATATGGCATCCTATTTGATTGAAAGGAGAGACAAAAAAATGCACGGAGAACAACCTTATACGGGAACCAATCATATTCTTCTGGTGGGGCTTACCGAAGAAACCGAACACCTGGTGGAACAGATCCGGAAGGATGAAACCTATGCAGACCAGGACCTGGTTCTGCTGGCAGATTTACCCCGGCACCCCCTGCCGGAACAGGAACATCTCTTTTTTATCAAGGGCAGGCTGGACACCATCCAGGCCCTGAACCGGGCCAATACCTGCCAGGCCGACCGCATTATTATTCATACAGGGAGTGACGAACAAAGCCTGTTTGCCCTGGTCAATGCCCTGAAATTAAAAAAGGAGTCCTGCGAAATAACTGTCCGTTGTCTTTCAACCCATTCCCTGGACACCTTTTCCAGCGTACCCGGGGATTTTGAAACCATTATGCAGATGACAGCAGAAATGATGGTCCAGGCAATGCAGGACAAAGTCCATATTCCCCTCCAGATTCTGTTGCGAAATGAAGATGACAATGAAGAAATCTATTTTGTATTGATACCCAGGATTGGCCCGGATCAGACCTGGTGGGACCTGCACAATTATCTGAAGGAACAATACGGATATCTGAGCTTTGCCATGAAAAGACCGGACAAAAGCGTAATTGTAAATCCCCCGGCAACAGAACCCGTTTCAAAGGGATGCGGAATCTGGCTTATGGCCTCCAAAAGGCCTATTAACATGATATGGCCTGGTTGATCTGGTTTACATCCACAAAAAAATGTATACAATTAATTTTTCAGCAGATTTAGTGAATAATAATTTTAAATAAATACCCCATTCAAAAAAGCCTGTGCAGACAGGCCATTGCCCATAGATATATTAAAAATTGTATTGGCTTTTCTAAACATACATATATCAAGGACAATCCAAGGCTCATCAATGAAATCCCCCGGGGAACAAAGCGGTTTAATGTCCGACAAGATACTTGCCATTTGGTTTCCCCTTTAGTATTATTAAATTCAGACAAAGACAGTTCGCTGATAAATGATCAATTACCCCTGTAAATTGCTGGAAAGTAGTGTTCTTGTACTCCCTTTGTGAATCACGTCCATCGGTTAAAACATATATGGTGTAATATTCTGTTTCACCTTCCATCCATACGCGGCTGTCGGATAGAATTTTGACAATACCTCTAAATGTAAAAGGAGACTGCCATGAAAAAAAATCCGGATTTGTCACTTTTCCCTTTTTTCTCGGGTATTTCCCGAGACAGGATCGCTGAAATAGAGGCATTCAGCATTATACAAACCTATGAAAAAGGGGCTGCGGTTTTTCAAAGTAATGAACCTGCAAGGAACTTGTACGGACTTATTCAAGGGGATGTTGATCTGTCCATCCTGTTTAAGGAAGAAATCATTACAAAAAATATTAAATATGAAGAATATATCAGTACCCATGTAGAAAATCTTGAGAAACCCATTATTATTGAAACAGTCAAAAATCATGACATTTTCGGATGGTCTGCACTGGTTGAACCCGAACGGATGACAGCGACTGCTAGGTGCACAAGTGATTGTGAAATTATTTTATTCCCTGCTTCTGATCTAAAACGAATTTTCAACAATGATCCAGAGCTTGGATATCTGTTAAGCTCCAGGATCAATATCATCATTGCCCATAGGCTCAAAAGCAGAACTGAAAAGCTCGTATATACCTGGTGCACTTTATTTGAAACAGAGAGTATCAGCGCGGTTTAAGCAAGTGGACCGGCCCTGCAATGTTGACATCTCCTTTTTCTGATTTGAACGCAGCCGCCGGAATGACAAGATCCAACCTTGAATAGTAAGGAGATTTCATGAGTAAAGATTCCATTAAAATCAGACTGATGGATGATGATGATTTTGACGCCGTGGTCATGATTGACGAAAAAGTACTGAAAGCTTCCCGTCCGGAATATTATAAATTAAGATTTGAAAGGCTTTTTAAAACCGGAGAGTATCTACCGACTTCCCTTGTGGCGGAAACCGAAACCGGAACGGTAATAGGGTTTATAATGGGGGAACTTTACATCGGTGAGTATGGTATCTCCCAGGAAGGTGCAACCGTAGATACGGTCGGCGTTAATCCTGATTACCGGCATCAGGGTGTCGGCAGAAAGTTGATGGATGAATTTGTAAATCATTTAAGACAGCTCGGTGTTAAAAAAATAAACACTCTGGTTGAAAAAAATAACACCCAAATGATGCTTTATTTTAACTCGAATCAGTTTAGCCTTTCTAAAGCTGTGATTAATTTAGAACGAAGCATTTGATGCGGATGCCATAAGCCAGGCCTCCTCCCTGTGTCATCCTGCTTTTACCACTTTTTTGGACTGTTTTGAGTTCACACTTTGATAAAGATGCTAAAGTTCTATCCCTATGGGCATTCCACAAATGTGCAGATACAGGCCGAACCATTGATGGATTAAATATCAAAATCTCAGGCCAATTATTTTGTATTGATACCCAGAATTGGTCCGGATCAGACCTGGTGGAATCTGCACAATTATCTGAAAGAACAATACGGATACCTGAGCTTTGCCTTACAACGCCCGGACAAAAGCGTAATAGTTAATCCCCCGGACACAGAGCCCGTTTCAAAAGGATGCAGAATCTGGCTCATGGCTCCCAAGAGGCCTATTAACATGATATGGCCTGGTTGATCTGGTTTACGTTTACATCCATAAAAGAGTATATTGGGCATTTAAATGACCCAGGACTTCTTTCCATCACCCGGTGGGTGGTCACCCTGCAAGAGATATTTTTAAAATATTCAGGTTTGCTGCAATTTAAATTCATCAAATAATTTTCAGGTTTAATTCTCTGGCCATTTGCCGTGCTTTCCTGAATTCCTCTGGTGTCAGGAGTCTTGAAAACTCTTTGACCTTGAAAGCATGGCCCATGGGGCGGTATTGTGACATGAGGTTAACATGGATATTAGGGGATATCTCCTGCGTAAGAAATTTGAGGATGGAAAAGGTTTCATCCAGGCTGCCTGGCATTACAAGGTGTCTGACCAAAAGCCCTGAACAGGCAATACCGGCTGCATCCACTTTTAAATCTCCCACTTGGTCGTGCATTTCCCTAACCGCTTTTTTTGCTATTTCAGGGTAATCCCCGGCATTACAGGCTATTCTGGAACTCCCAGGACCCCAGAATTTGAAATCCGGCAGATAAATATCAATGACATCCTTTAAAATACAAAGAGTATCAATGCTTTCATACCCGGAACAATTATAGACAAGGGGGATATTCAGTCCGTGATCCACGGCAATATCCAATGCCTTTAAAATCTGGGGAACCACATGGCTGGGAGTAACCAGGTTGATATTATGGCACCCCATGTTCTGCAGGGACAGCATGATGTCTGCGATTTGTCCTTCATCCACCTCCTGTCCCGCGCCCTTGATGCTGATGTCATAGTTCTGGCAGAAAATGCATTTTAAATTGCAATGGGAGAAAAAAATGGTTCCTGAACCCTTATTACCTACCAAGGGAGGTTCTTCGCCAAAATGGGGTGCCCAGCTTGATAAAGCCGCTTTTTCCCCTGTCGAACAATACCCTTTTTCCCCCTTTGCCCTATCCTTCCGGCATTGACGGGGGCACAGTGTGCAGGGGGACAAAAGAGCTGAGGCCAGATTAATTTTTTCAACCAGCCGGCCCTGGTGCTTTGTCCTGACATACCTGGGGATGAAAGTATCCATTCAATGACCCTCACTAACGAGATTTTTTTTGCCCGGCGTAAGTTTAAAAAATTTTAGATCATAAGTCAAAATTTTAGCCATACTGAATTCATTTGGTATTTCAGCTTTAAGGGGTGTAGAAATTGCCGTTAAAAACCTCAACGCCAATAACGGAATTCTCGGCCGGCAGATTGAAATTTTAGATGAAGAGGATCTGTGCCTGCCTAAAAATGCATTAACAATTGCATCAAGACTAATTGCCCGGGATGTCCATGCCGTTATCGGCCATATCTGTAGTGGTGCTACATTTGCTGCATTGGACACCTATAAAAACAACAATATCATTACGATTTCGCCGTCGGCAACAAACCCGGAACTGACCAAAAGCGGTAAATATCCCAATTTTTTCAGAACCATTGCATCGGATGATACCCAGGCCCTTACATCTGAATCAGTACAAACCCCTCTGGGCAATATCAGTTTTGATGAGCGTGGAGATGCCACGGGTGCTGGATTTTCTATTTACCAGGTACGAAACAACACCTTTGTGGAGTTAAAATAGGGGTATTAAAATCCCCTGCCCAGCCAAAAAATCTCCATGAAAATCTTGGCGGCTTTAGGGTACTCCCAGGTTTTTCCCTCAATCTGGAGCAGAGATCAATAACCAGGCTTATCTGTCCTGGCCTGGCCATGCTGGTTGTAAAAGAAAAAAAAAGCAGTGGTGCCGGCTGCCATAAATATCATGCCGCAGGGAAAGGCAAATTTCAGACTGAAAAAATCCATGGCAAGCCCTGCAATCAATGAACCCGTAAGCATGCCAAGGCTATGGGCCACTGTCATCACGGACATGACAGATCCCATGGCTTTTTTCTTATCTCCTTTTATTACGGCTAAAGCAGTGATAGCAGGCATGGAGATTCCGCCACCGATTCCAAAGAGAGTGACGCTAAATAGAAGATCAGAAAATGATCCTGCAAAAAAAGGCAGGACAATACCCAGGGTTGAGATAATCCCGCCCAGGATAACCATGTATTTCTTGTTCATCCGGTCTGCAGCATAGCCCATGGGCAGCTGGAGAATACCGGACACAAATACCCCCAGCATGACCAGCAGACCTATCCTGGAGCCTGAAAGGCCAAAGGCACTGTCGGCAAACAAAGGAAGAAAACACCAGATAATACCGATACAGGCAGTATAGGCATACCGAAATACCACCAGGGCTCCAAGCTCCCAGTCCTTTATCACCAAGGCCCAGGGAACATGTACCCTGTTCTGTAAACGAATTTTTTCCATGGACAGGGGTGGCAAAAAAATAAAACAAAGCATCAGACCCATAGATGATAAAAGGCCCATGCAGATAAAAGCGGCATCCATGGACCATAGATCATGGATAAATCCTCCCATCAGGGGGCCTAAACTGAGACTCAGAAACATGGACAGATTAAACAACCCCATGGAATACCCTTCCGAACCTTCTGGAGAAATCTCCCCCACATAGGCCTGAACCACAGGCATAACCATTGCAGACCCTGCTCCCTGGACAAACCGGATAAAAATCAACCCCTCCACGCTGGTGGAAAAGACAAAAGCAACAGATACCAGGGCATAGGTGGCAAGCCCGGCCAGAATAAAGGGTTTTCTTCCCTTTTGATCGGAAAGCCTGCCAAAAAAAGGTAAAAGAAAGGTCCTTGAAATGGAAAAAGAACCAAAAATCATGGCCACATAGAAACCGGCCGCACCCAGGTCATGGGCATAGATGGGCAGCAAGGGCACCACAATTCCCACACCAGTGACTGTGGTAAAGATAATAAAAAACAGGGTCAGAAAAACCCCTTTGTGATCCGAAGGGATAATCCTGTTTCCGTTGCTATGTATCCTGGCAAAGAGCTGGGAAATTGGTTCTTTTATGGCATAAAATAAATCCATGGGTCCGGGGTGAAGCCCTTTTCAGGCCAGACACTCTTTTATCTGATCGATAAACCTGCTGGGGGTGGCAAATTCCCCTTTTCTATAATTGGCATGGGTCAGGTATAAAAACCGTTCTGCCCGGGTCATGGCCACATACATGAGACGACGTTCCTCAAACAGGGCCTTGTCTCCCTCGTCAATGGACCGCCAATGGGGAAAAAGCCGCTCTTCACAGCCCACGATAAACACAGTATCAAATTCCAGGCCCTTGGCTGAATGGATTGTTAAAAGGCCGACACCCCTGGAATCCTGTTCTTCTTCGTCATCTTTGTCTTCCCTTATCAGGGCTGCCTCTTCCAGATATTCCAGCAAATCGTTCTTGGACCTTGCCGTGTAAATGAGCTGTTCAATATTCTCTTTTTTTGAAATAAATTCGGCTTTTGTCTTAACTTTTTTTTCCAGATAGTCATAATACCCGGTACGGTCTATAACCGTTTCCATGGCCATGGCAGGGGCCATATCATGGATGGCATCCAGAATTTCCAGAACAAGGGAAAGATTTTTATGGATTTTCTTTGTAAGCACCCGATCCCTGACCATTATCCTTGCGGCGTCCTGGAGGCTTACCCCATCGGTCCGCATAACAGCCATTTTTTTTATCATGGAAGGGCCAATGCCCCTCTTGGGCGTATTAACAACCCGTTCAAAGGACAAATCGTCATTGGGGAAATAAGCGGCACTCAGATAGGAGTTAATATCCAGGACTTCCATTCGCTCAAAAAAACCCTGGGATCCCATAAGTTTATAGGGCACCTTGAATGCCCTGAAAATCCTCTCAAAGGGGAGAGAACAAAATTTTGTCCGATATACCACGGCCATTTTGTCATAGGGTATGCCCTGGCCCTGGCGGTTCATGGCCTTTATCCTTTTGGCCACCCATTCAGCTTCATGGGAATCAGACATAAAATCGTAAATCTCAACCACTCCTCCCTTTTTATTGGAAAAACATTTTTTATCCATTTTATCGGGGTTGTAGTCAATCATGTCATTGGCAGCCTGTACTATTTCATCTGCTGACCTGTAATTTTCCTCCAGCCTGAATATTTTTGAATCCCTGTATTTTTCAGGAAAGCTTAAAAAATGGTTTATATTACTGCCCCTGAACCCGTAAACAGACTGCCAGTCATCGCCCACGCAAAAAAGATTGCGGTGCTCGCCTAGCAGCAGATTGGTCAGGTCTTCCTGGAGATTATTGGTATCCTGGTATTCATCCACCAGAAGATAGGTAAAATACTGCTGATACCATGTCCGTATCTCTTCATGCTCCCGGAGAAGGTCCCGGGTTTTTAACAATATATTGTCAAAATCCACACTGTTCATCTCCTTGAGCCGTTCCTCATAAAAGGAATAAATGTCTTCCATTTTGATATTGAAAAACCCGGGCTTTATATCAAAATATTTTTTAGGATCTCCGGAATTTTTCGCCCTTGAGATGGCAGATGATATTCGGTTGGCATATTTTTTTTCAATATTGTTTTTCACACACAGCTCTTTGACAAGCTTATCCTGCTGGTATACGCTGAACACCTGGATTGGCGGTTCATATCCCATGATCTGGCAATGCTTTTTCAAAATCATGAGGCAGGCTGAATGATAGGTCCTGACCCATAAAAAACTGCCATGGCCAAGGCCTGTCATCTCCATGAGACGGGCCTTCATTTCCTGGGCTGCCTTGTTGGTAAAGGTAATGGCCAGAATCCGTTTGGGATCATGGCCCGTGTCTGTGAGATGTGAAAATTTGGCTGTCAGGGTCCGGGTCTTGCCGGAACCTGCCCCTGCCACAACCAGGGCGGGAGAGCCTGTATGATCAACTGCATTCTGCTGCTGTAACGATAAAAGCATATAAACAAAAAATCAGGAAACTTATAACCAGGTATGAAACCTGAGTTCAGCTGCCTTAATTTGTCTCCTCTATTATTTGTTTCAAGGTGGATTCTATTTCCTGCTGGATCTCATCCAGACGTTCCCGGGTCAGGGACTCAAACCGCAAAACCAGGGCAGGCTGGGTATTGGATGCCCTGACAAGGCCCCAGCCGTCATCGTATACAGCTCTGAGGCCATCAATATCAATGACCTTTTGTTTTGCCTTGTAATGGGTCACAATTTTGTCCACTACTGTAAATTTTATTTCATCGGGACAATCCACCCGGATTTCAGGAGTGGTAAAGGTAATGGGAAGGTCCTGGATCAATTCGTCCACTCCACGGCCTGTATCTGCCATAATTTCCAGGAGGCGGCAGGTGGCGTAAAGGGCGTCATCAAAGCCCAGATACCGATCCTTGAAGAACATATGCCCGCTCATTTCCCCTGCCAGGGCAGCATTTTCCTCTTTCATTTTTTTCTTGATCAATGAATGACCGGTCCGCCACATAATGGCATTGCCCCCGTGTTTTCTAATATCATCATACATGACCATGGAGCACTTTACTTCCGATATAAAGGTGGCTCCGGGTTTTCTTTCAAGGATCTCCCGGGCATAAATCACCATGAGCTGATCCCCGTAAATCACCTTGCCATTTTTATCCACCACACCTATCCTGTCTGCATCTCCGTCATATCCTACCCCCAGGTCCAGGGCTTTTTCCTGAACTAGGGCAATGAGATCTTTCAGGTTTTTCTTCTGGGTGGGATCTGCCTCATGGTTGGGAAAAGATCCGTCCATATCACAGAAAATATCATGAACCTCGCATCCCAGATCTTTTAAGACAGGCAGAGCCGTGATCCCGCCTGTACCATTGCCGCTGTCAATACCGATTCGAATTTTTTTGTTGATGGATATATTTTCCAGCAGGTATGCCTTATAGGGAGTGATCACATCTGCCTGGTTTACCTGGCCATTTCCTTGGGCATAGACCCCTTTCTCAACAATCCTGCGGATGTCCTGGAGCCCGTCACTGTGGATGGAATCAAAACCACTCATGAGCTTGAATCCGTTATATTCAGGAGGATTGTGACTGGCAGTGACCATGGCCCCGCCGTCCAGTTCCAGATGGTGGATGGAAAAATAGAGAACCGGTGTGGGACAGGTTCCTATATCCACCACATCACAGCCCGTGGAGACAATCCCCTGGATAAATAACTGGGAGAAGCGGTCCGAAGTTTTCCTGCAATCCCTTCCAACCGATATTTTTTCTCTTCCCTGATCTTTTAAAAAACTGCCATAGGCTTTTCCAATATCAATGACATCTTCCTCTAAAATATCCTCTCCCGTAATCCCACGAATGTCATATTCCCTGAAAATTCCTGGATTCATACACCCTCCTCTATATAATTTTTGATATGAGCACCAAAGCACCCACCAGCCAGCAATAGGGGGCAAACAAATGAAATTTTCCCCCATGAACCAGTTTTAAAAGTAATTTCAAGGCAATCAGACCGACGACAAAGGATACGATTGTACCATAAATTGTGGCAGGATCAATAATCATACCTGTTTTAAAAGCGTCTTTAAAGCTTAAAACCTGGGCGCCCAAAATGGCCGGCACAGACAAAAGAAATGAGAATTTGGCAGCTGTATGCCGGTCCAGCCCGGAATACATGCCTGCAGCAATGGTACTTCCGGATCGGGAAATACCGGGGACAACAGCGAATCCCTGTACGATTCCGATGCTGACAGCCCGTTTGATATCAAACACAGTCTTTGTTTTTTCGTTGTGATAATAATTTCTTGAAACCCATAAAACAAACCCGGTGAGTATCAACATGCAGCCCACCAGGGTATCCGAGGTAAACAAGACATGCTCAAAATTTTTTAACACAAAACCGATCAATGCAGTGGGTACAGAACCGATAATGATAAATAAAGCAAATTTCAAATTTTCATCTGTACTGAAAAGATGGGAACATGGTTTCCTGGCCGCAGCTTTTGCCAGAAACTGAAAAATCGATGTAAGTATCAATTTAATATCTGAAAAATAAACCACCACCACAGCTGCCAGGGTTCCCATGTGAACGCTGACATCAAACAGCAAAGCAAACTCGGTAACATTAAAATAGATCTGGCCAAGCACCAGGTGGCCGGAACTGCTCACCGGCAAAAACTCAGTCAATCCCTGGACAATACCAAGTATTATTCCCTGATAAATTTCCATATTATATTAAATTTCTTTATTATTTAATTCGTACAAAAATAAATATCAATCCCTGTTTCGTCAAGCCACCGTATATAATTCCTGCCCCTAAATTGCAAGATTTTAAAAAAAGACTTGAACTTAAGAAGGTTCCACACTAAAAAGATCTAAAGGTCTTTTACGGGGGCAAACAAGATGAAAACACCGACAAAAGAATCCTGCCCGACTGGCCCGGAAAAAAAACCAGGCGCGGGTAAAAAATCAGACAAAACAACCCGGATATTTCATCTGCCAGGAACAGATTGGATTGCCCCGAAAGACAGGGAAACAGTTAAAAAAAACATATCAGATGGGTATACCAGGCCCTATGAGGTCCAGGCACTGCGAAAGGACGGCACCACCTTTCCGGCACAGATCCAGGGAAGTGTAATCGATGATGGGGAGGAGCAGCTTCGGGTAACTGCACTGCGGGATATCAGCCAGCTGAAACAAGCCTTGAATTCCCTGGAAAAAGAAAAATACAAAATCCTCATGGACAATGCCAATGATGCCATTTATATTGCCCAGGACAGGCTCATCAAATTTGCAAACCCAAAAACTTTTGAACTGTACGGCTACCCAAAAAAAAATCATATGGGTCCAATCCAATGCCGTCCAGATTATTTGGGAGGGAAAAACTGCTGTCCTGGTCTGCATAAGGGATATTTCCAGGTCTTAAGCGAAAAACATGAGGGCACCAGGTTTGAACTCTACTTTCCCGCGAGCCGGGACATGCCCAAACAAATCTTGACGATTTTCAGCTTAATTCATTTCAAGGAAACAATGAAACCGTTCTGGTGGTTGATGACAATAAAAGGCAGAGAAAAATCACACAAGAATGCCTTAAAATGCTTGGATACATACCCTTTGCAGTGGGCAGCGGAAAAAGCCCTATACCGTTCAAAAACTTGCTATTGCCCTGAAAAAAGAACTGAATTCTGAAATTTGAGCTGGAACCGGAAAAGTAAAAGTAAAAGTAAAAGTAAAAAAGCCAGGATAAACCAGCATATAAATTTAACAAAATTTAGCAAAAGAACAGTTGATTTCATTCCTATTCTCCTGTAATAGTAATAAATATATTTGTTCAAGGTTCCAAGTTCCAAATAATTTTAAGTATTCTTACATCACTAAAACCATATGTTTTAACCAAAAGGAGAAAAAAATGAATAAGAAATTTTTAGTACAAAGTGTACTGTCTGCAATTGCCTTCCTTTTTTTGTTTGGATGTGCAGTAAAGGAACCCGCAGGCCTCGCATCATTTTCGGCCACACAATTTGATACCGACATGTACGAGTCAAAGGTGGATAACTTCGTTGTTGTACTGGATGCCTCAAGTTCCATGAGATATTCCTGCAAAAACGTTTCAAAATTCACCACAGCCACTGCCATTGCAGAGCGCCTGAACCTGACCATTCCGGAAATGGGCCAGACTGCCGGGTTAAGAAGTTTCGGCCATGCCCCAGAGGTTTCCAAAAAACATACTGAACTCTTTTACGGTATGGAAAAATATTCCACCAAGACCATGAACGAAAAAATACTATACATTACCAAACCTGGCGGATGGAGTCCCATGGGCGAGGCACTGGATGCGGTACAGGGTGACCTTGACGGACTTTCCGGAATCCACAACGCTGTGGTCATTATCAGTGATGGCCTGGATATGAATGCAACCCTTGATAAAGCCCAGGCCCTGAAGGACAAATATGGTTCCTCTGTCTGCTTTTACCCCATCCAGGTGGGTGAATCCCCTGAAGGGAAAGCCCTGCTCCAGGAAATCGCCAATATCGGAGACTGCGGTTTTTATTCAACCGCTGACGAACTCATGACCGGTGCCGGCATGGCCGCCTTTGTGGAAAAAGCATTCCTCAAGAAAAAAAGCGTAGCTGCGCCCGTAGCCAAAGTCGAAAGAAAAGATTCCGATGGTGATGGCGTTTACGATGATGAAGACAAATGTCCTGGAACTCCAGTTGGAGCCAAAGTAAATGCATTGGGCTGCTGGACCCTTGATCATGTGTTGTTTGATTTTGACAAGGCAGTGATTAAAGCAGCTGCCTATCCCAGACTTGATGAAGTGGTTGTAATCCTGGAAAAAAATCCTGCAATGAGTGTTGAACTCCAAGGACATACTGACAATGTGGGAATCAAAGCCTATAACTTGGATCTGTCCCTGAGAAGATCCAGTGCGGTTGCCGCTTATCTGGTGGGAAAAGGAATTTTACGGAACAGAATGGCTACAACCGGTTTTGGGTTTCAACAGCCTGTTGCCCTGAACGGTACTGATTTTGGCCGTTCTTTGAACAGAAGGGTTGAACTTCACCCTTATTAAAACGTAAAAAAACAGTCCGGGAAAGAAGAAGATCTATCTTTACCGGATAAACCCATTGTAAAAATAATGAAAAAAAAGGGCATCAAAAAAAATCTTTGATGCCCTTTTTTAATATAGAATCTGGTTTTTTAATATAGGATCTGGCCTGTTTTTTCCACCCCATATCCGCCAAGGGCTTTGACCCTGTTTTTAAAATCATCATTGGCAATGGTATTCAGCAGGGTTTGAACCTTGGAAGAGTTGAAAAACCGTTCCAAGATAATCAAATCATAGGATTCAGTGACCACTGGAATGAAATCCAGGGAAAGAGCATTTGCCGCTGCCTTTATACCCAGACCTGCATTGGCCCGGCCGGAAAGGACTGCCACAGCCACAGACATATGGGTGTATTCATCATTTTCATATCCCAAAATATCTTCCGGGCTTATACCCAATTGCCCCAGCTTATAATCAAATAAAATTCTTGTACCTGAACCTGGCTGCCTGTTTATAAAAGTCAGCCTTCCTTTTTTTAAGTCTTCAATGGATTCAATATTTTCAGGATTTCCCCTGGGTACGATCAAACCCTGTTCCCGCATGACCAGATTGACAACCCGGACTGGATGGTCTACCAGATGTTTTTTGATATATGAAATATTATAACTGCCGTCATGGGGATCCAGGAGATGGGCACCAGCCATATGACACCCCCCTTTTTTAAGGGCCATCAATCCACCCATACTTCCTACATGGCTTGAAGAAATACTGACCTGGGAATTCCTTTGCCGAATCTGATCCGCCAGGACATCAAGGGTATTGTCATGGGAACCTGTGATGACAATTGTATTTTCAATGGCAGAAAGGGGCCTCAGCAAATAGGCTTGGACTTTTTCTTTTTCAAGAATTCCTTCAACATGCCTGGGAATCCGGATGACGCCGTCTGCCTCGGTAAGGGTGGTGATACTGCCCGATCCTCGGGGCAACTGGGATGAGATTAACTGCCCGTCCACAGAGCCTATTTTGACCCGTACAAACTCCTCCTGGCCCAATTTAGAGGCCATTTTTCTGGCAGGAGACACCTGGGCTGACTGAATGGGTATATCGGGCAGCTGCTGCATTCGGAGAAGCAGGGGGCCGGTAAACAGCTCAAAGGCAACAATGGCAGACACTGGATATCCTGGGATTCCAAATACTGGCTTCTGGTTTATTTCTCCAAACAAAACCGGTTTCCCCGGCATCATGGTCACCCCATGGACATAGACCTGGCCCAGGGAAGCGATCACGGGCTTTGCAAAATCTTCAGACCCGGCCGATGATCCACCGATGATACAGACCATATCGTAATCACCCGAGGTTGCATCTGCCACTGCCTGGCGTATGGTTTCAAAGTTATCCCTGAGCATGGGATGAATATCAAACCTTGCCCCGTGGTCCTGGCATAGTCCTCCCAGAACCGTGGAATTGGATTCCACAACATCTCCGGCTGTAAAGGTTTTTGGCTGGATCTCCTGCCATTGTTTGAGTTCAGACCCGGTGGGGATGATCAAAACCCTGGGCTGTTTATACACGAAAACCTGAAAAATACCACCTGACAAAAGAGCCCCAAGGGAATAAGAATTGATCTTATGACCCCGGGGAAATAGTAGCTGGGTGGCCACAATATCCTCTCCCATTTTCCTGACATTCTGCCAGGGAAAAACAGGGGCCTCAATTTCAATGTGTTTGTTATCCAGTATATTAAGGTGCTCAATCATGATAACGCTATTGGTACCCTCGGGCATGACGTGGCCGGTATTGACCCAGAAGGCATTCTCTTCCGGAACAAGGGTTTTCGGAACATCCTGGCTGGCCCCAAAGGAATCTTTTGCATCCACGGCAATACCATCCATGGCTGCTGCGTGGAAATTGGGGGAAGAGATGGCAGCCACTGCAGGTTTTGCCAAAACCCGATTCTTTGATTTTACCACATCAATGGTTTCAACATCAGTGACACGATCTTTAAAATGGTCAAAAAGGCATTGCTTTGCCTCTTCAATACTCTTCATGTCCAGATATACATTTCTTTTTGAATTCATTTGCTCTGCTCTTTATTTTTATATACTTTTACTGATTATAAAAGGATGATATCTACCATAGTGTCTTTTTCAAGGCCTTCCACATTTTCCCCGATTTCAAGTAGGCCGTCTGCATGGATCATGGTCCTGATCAGCCCTGATTTACCCAAAACCGGCCGGGCCAGCATCTGGTTATTTTCATTTTCAAGTATTACCCGCAAGAAATCCCGCCTGCCCTGGGCAGAAGAGACATTCCGGGTCAGTCTGGCTGGAATTCTGATCTGTTTGACAGGCTTTTCATATCCCCGGAGTTGATGTAAGAAGGGAATCACCACAATTTTCAGTACCACCATGGCTGAGACCACCTGACCGGGAAGGCCCCATACCGGTTTATTTCCGCTTCTGGCAAGGATGGTGGGTTTCCCTGGACTTATTGACATTCCATGCACCAGGACCTGAGTGTCCGGCAGGGAAGAAAGAACATCCAGTGTATAATCCCGTGTACCCACGGAACTGCCACCTGAGATCAAAACCATATCGGTTTCCTCAAGGGCTTTTTCACAGGTTTTTTTAAGGGCCAGGGGATCATCCTTGACAATACCGTATCGAATCGGCAGGGCATGGGCCTGTTCCACAAACCCTGCCAGGGTATAGGAATTGATATCCCTGATTTTCCCGGGACCTGGTTCTTGGGTAATGGGAATGATCTCATCCCCTGAAGAGATAATACCGACCTTTGGCCTCTTATAAACAGATAACTCAGAAAATCCCAGACCTGCAGCAAGTCCTGCCTCCTGGGGCCGAATAAAGGTCCCGGATTCCAATACAACATGATTTTGGGCAAAATCCTCGGAAGCATCAATAACGTTCTGGAGAGGAGCCACACTCTTGTATATTTCCACGGACTCATCATCCACTGCCTCGGTATGTTCCACCATGACGACGCTGTCCGCTCCCCGGGGCAGCATCCCTCCCGTGGATATCCTGGCTGCTTCTCCCCTGGCCAGGGAAAAATCCGGCACATCCCCCATGGGGACGGTGCCAACAATCTCAAGCCAGGCAGGGCTGGACTCTGAGGCACCAAAGGAAGAAGCTGACTGAACTGCATATCCGTCCATGGTGGCCCGCCTGAATCCTGGCATGTCTTTTGGAGCAATCAAATCTGATGCCAGTATTCTGGAACAGACATCCCCCACATCAATGGTTTCTATTTCCATAGTTGGGAATTCCCTTACCAGGGAAAAAACCTCTTCAAGGGTTTTTACATTAAAAAAATGATTCATTGCAATGCATCTTTCACCCGTTCCATGGCAAGGGTCACATTTTCCAGGCTGTTAAAAGCGGAAATTCTTATATATTGGTTACCGCATCGACCGAACCCTGCACCGGGCGTGCAAACCACAGAAGCCTTGTTGAGCAGAAGGTCAAAAAAGTTCCAGGAATCTCTGTCTTTGCCGTCTATCCATATATAGGGAGAATTTTTACCTCCAAGACAATAAAAATCCAGAGAGGACATGGTTTTCCTGATAATGTCGGCATTATTCAGGTAAGAATCGATCAATTGTTTTACCTGGGCCTGACCCTCCTGGGAATATATTGCCTCTGCAGCTTTCTGGACAGGATAGGAAACCCCGTTGAACTTTGTGCTCTGACGTCTGTGCCACAGGCTGTGAAGGGAAATCTTTTCATTTGCTGAAGAAAAGACCATACAATCCTTGGGCACCACGGTAAAACCGCAGCGGGTTCCGGTAAAGCCGGCTGTCTTGGAAAAACTTCTGAATTCAACTGCAACCTCTTTGGCTCCAGGAATTTCATAGATACTCCTGGGCAGAGAGTCATCACGGACAAATGCTTCATAGGCAGCATCAAACAGAATAAGGGCCTTGTTTTCCTTTGCATAATCCACCCAGGCTTTTAATTCCGATTTTGTTGCTGTGGAGCCGGTGGGATTGTTGGGAAAACAAAGATAGATCAGATCCACTTCTTCCCGGGGAAATTCAGGCATGAAATTGTTCTCTTTGAGGCAGTCCATATATACAATACCTCTGTATCTGCCATTTTCAAAGCCACCGGTCCTGCCGGCCATGACATTGGTATCCAGATAGGCTGGATAGACAGGATCCGGTATGGCAACCTTGATATCATTGGCAAACAATTCCTGGAAATTTCCAGTATCACATTTGGCACCGTCACTGACGAAAATCTCGTCGGCTGAGATATCAGCCCCCCTGGCCTGGAAATCATGGGCAGCTATTTTTTCCCGTAAAAAGGCATATCCCTGTTCCGGGCCATAGCCCCGAAAAGTTTCATCAGCAGCCATTTCATCCACACCCTGATGGAACCCTTTAATCACTGCAGGAGGTAATGCCCGGGTCACATCCCCGATACCCAGTCGTATAACATTGGCATCTGGATTTTCCTTTTGAAACTCATCTACCCTTTTGCGGATATCTGAAAACAGGTAGGATGCCTTTAATTTATCATAATTTTCATTTGCTCTGATCATGGATCTTTCCCCTTCCCTACTATATTTGTCCGGTCTGATTTCCCCCGGTCTGATTTCATTTAAATCTATTTTTAGCCAAATAGCGCCCCAATGTCAATTCAAGTTCTTTGCTTTGAACTAGACCATCGATCAAGGATCATATGCAACTCTACCTGTTTAAATGGTTTGCTGAGAAAATCGTCCATACCTGCAGCAATACATTTTTCCCTGTCCCCTTCCAGGGCATAAGCGGTTAATGCCACAATGGGGATTCTTGTATTCAATTGTTTTTCATGATTCCGGATAACACCCGTGGCCTGGTAACCGTCCATTTCAGGCATCTGGCAATCCATTAAAATAAGGTCGGGTAACTCCTTTAAAAACATTTCAACAGCCTTGCTGCCGTTGTCGGCAAGGCTCACCCTGCATCCGCATTTTCGCAGCATTGCCCGGGTAACCTCCTGGTTGGTCAAATTGTCCTCTGCCACAAGAACCTGGAGATCAAACATTTTAGAATCCTGGCTTCTTACCCGGAGGGTTGGTTTTTGAGGATCAAAATTTTTCTCCATGGGCAGGCTAAAAAAGAATCTGGTTCCTTTGCCTGGCGTGCTTTCACACTCCAGAGTCCCCCCCATGAGAGAAACAAGTTCCATGGAAATTGTCAATCCAAGCCCGGTCCCACCATATTTCCGGGTTGTGGAGTTGTCCATCTGGGAAAAGGGCTTAAAAAGCCTTACGTGGTCCTGGGAACTGATCCCAACACCTGTATCGTCAATGGATATATTCAAATTCACCAGATTATTATCCCCCGGGGTTGTGGATGCTTTGACAACCACTTCCCCTTTTTCAGTAAACTTAATGGCATTTCCAACAAGGTTTATCAATACCTGCCTGAGTCTTGTTGGATCTCCTTTCAGAGATGTGTGAATCCCCTCCTCAATATGCACGCCAAGCTCCAGCTTCTTGCCACGGGCATGGGACGAAAGGAGTTGGCGAATCTCTTCCATGAGCATCTGTGGATCAAAATTAATGGACTCCAGATCAAGTTTTTTTGCCTCAATTTTAGAAAAATCAAGAATGTCATTTATGATTCCCAAAAGGGATTCACCTGAACCATAGATAATTTTAACAAACCGATGCTGATCTTCAGCAAGCTTTGTTCCAAGCAGGAGCTCTGCCATGCCCAGGACCCCATTCATGGGTGTCCTTATCTCATGGCTCATATTGGCAAGAAACTCACTTTTCGCCTGATTGGCAAGTTCTGCAGCCTTTTTTGCTTTTTTGGTTATCTGTTGTGCCTTCTTACGTCCCTCAATCTCTTTCCTCAGTATTTCATTGGCCTTAACCAGATCGGCAGTCCGCTCTTTTATCTTTTTTTCAAGACCATCATTGGTCTTTTTCAGGCTTAATTCTGCTTGCTTTAGTTCTTCACTCTGAAATTTTATTGTGGTAAATGCCCTGGAGAAATTACGGGAGAGAAGATATGCCTGGGAAAATATAAAAAGAAAAAGGCCAAACTGAACTAGATATTTTGTATGGATGATATTCCGAGCATGCAGCATATCGTTAATTGATAATAAAAACAAAACACTAAAACCCAGTAAAAAAATAATTGCCTTACTATCTTTTCTTACAGAAACAATCACAAGGACAATTGTCGCATATGTAAATATGGATATGGTATAAAGCTGGTATATGGTAAGAGTCTGGGAAAAAATATTTACCGGAAAAAAAAGAACTATACCGCCAAACACCAGCCCGATTCCAACAGAAAGCCTGCGGATGGTTTTTGAAAGCCTGTCAGCAAAGAGAGAATTGAAATATTGCACAAAAACAGGAACTGCCAAATAAAAACTCAGGTATTCAAGCTTGATCATTATCTCATAATCGATTTCAGGAAAGAATAAGAGGATATTGCTTTCACCCGATGTAAACATCCTCAGGGCGATGATAAGGCAAAACAGGCCAAAAAAAAGTGGAGCCTTCTCTGTTCGAATCAAAGAAAAAAGTGCTAAATGATACAATGCCATAATCAAAATACTGCCGAAAATAAATAGATCACTGCTGATCTTTAGTTCTTTATTTTTTTGTAACTGACCCCGGGTCCCCAAGACAACTTTGTCCCAGGCTCCACCCAGCCTGTGGGAAAAATTGGAAATATGAAAAACCAGATCCAGAGAATCTCCAGCGCATTGAAATTCATTAATTTCAGTACAATATCCAGGTTCTGTAGATTCTGGCGTTTTACCAGCCACCCCCCCGGAAGCTATTTTTTGCCCATTTACAAACAGGTCAAATGAAGTGCCCATATCCAGAGATTTTATTGCCAGGTAGGAATTGTTTCCATTTAAAAGGACTCGAAGACGATAGGTTGCAAATCCATGCCCTGCAATGGGTGTCCCCTGATATTCAAAATTGTTCCAGGAGTTTGGAACATCAATGAAATCTGATTTCAAGGAGGTCCGGGGCTGGAGAAAATCCTGGGGATTTACTAGTTGATTCCAGTAAAATTCATATTCCCCGCTAAGCTTTACAGGACCGTCCCGTTCAAAATCCCAATTTGATAGATCTATCACCCCTTTTTCGGCCAGGGGAGAAACAATGTTTTTTGGCTGCTCTGCGCAGGCACCCAGGCATAAAAACATAATAACGAAAGCATATATAAATAACCTGGATATCATGTCAAGTTTCCTGATGAATCTGCCAGACCGCCTTGCCAAGTGCTTTAAATTCTTCAACTGACAGGGTCTCTGCCCTTCGCTCCGGCACAATAGAAGCCATGGTTAATGCCTGGGTCACGATTTCCCTGGCAAGTCCAAGTTCACCGCCTGTCATTGAATTTTTCAAGGTTTTCCTCCTCTTTGAAAAAGCCGACTTAATCACTGCAAAAAGAAGGTCCTCCATGGGTTCTGACATATCCGGGGAATCAAAAAACTCAAATTTTAAAACAGTCGAGTCAACATCTGGTTTTGGAAAAAAAGAGGTGGGCTTGATATCCGCCACAAACCCGATGCGGGCAGCATATTGAACCACAGCAGATAATCTTGAATAATCCCTTCCCCCTGGGGTTGCAATAATACGTGTGGCAAGCTCTTTCTGGAACATTAAAAAGGCCTTTTCAATGACAGATCTTTCTTTTACCAGTCGAAACAAAATCTGGGATGAAATATTATAGGGAAGATTTCCAATGATTACAAGTTTTTCATCCCTGGCGATCTCTTTAAAATCTGTTTTCATTATATTCTGATTTATTACCCTTACATTATGGATCTCCTCTTTTTCAAGTTCTTTCTCCAAAAGAGGAATCAAGCGTTTGTCCTTTTCAATGGCAATCACACTATCTGCTCTGCGTGCAATGGGTATGGTCAAAGCGCCCAAGCCTGACCCGATTTCCAAAACCTTTGTTTTATTGGATATTCCAGTACGGGCTGCAATCATCTCCGCAGTTGCCGGGCTGGACAAAAAATTCTGTCCCATTTCTTTGCCAGCATATAATTTTTCCCTTTTTAACAGCTCTCCCGGATGTGTCATATCACCTACCTTATTTACTTTATTTGTATAATTACTACTTGACTTTCCATATCTTCAGAAGTAATTTCTATCTATATACTTCAACGGATAATAAGATTCAATAACCAATCCAAACCGGGCTATACACTTATTGCTTTGTTTATTGGCATTTCTATCCGCCCAGGTTCAGGCCAGGGCATGGAATGGGTGTATTTCACTTGATGAATAAACCCTTTTTTTCAGGAGATGGATTATGAAGGAAAACACGGAACTTGGAAGCAATTGGGAAGGCTTTGTCAAAATGCTGTTGAACAGGCTGGATATTCCCACAAAAGAAGACATAGACAATTTGCACGGCAGGCTTGACAAACTTGAGCAACTAATCTATCAGAAGCAGCCGTCTGCCAGAAGGGATAAAAAACCAAGGTCTGCCAAACGAAAAAGTGCCTCCTCAATTGTCCTGGAAATCATTGCAAACCATTCTCAAGGTACAAATTTTAAGACCATTCAGGCAGAAACAGGATTTGATGATAAAAAACTGAGAAACATCATTTTCAGGCTGGATAAAATAGAAAAAATAAAACGGGTAAGACGGGGTATATATAAAAAAATTTAATGGGAAAAACACAAATGGAATATCTATCATTTACAGAAGGCCAGAAAATAAACGGGTACATTGTCAAACGAATCTCTGCTATTCCCATCATTGACTCAATGCTCATCGAATTGGTTCATCAGGCCACCCGGGCCAGACATATCCACATTGCCAATAAGGATAAGGAAAATACCTTTGCCGCATTTTTCAGAACCGTTCCCACGGATTCCTCTGGTGTGGCCCATATCCTTGAACACACAGTTTTGTGCGGATCAGATAAATTTGCTGTTCGAGACCCCTTCTTTTCCATGATCAAACGAAGCCTGTCCACATTCATGAATGCATTTACAGCCTCGGACTGGACCATGTACCCCTTTGCCAGCCAGAACAAAAAAGACTACTTTAACCTCATGGATGTCTATCTGGATGCAGCTTTTTTCCCGAATATTGACGCTCTCAGTTTCAAGCAGGAAGGCCATAGGCTGGAACTTGTGGAAGCCAGCAAGGATGAAGTTGAGCTGGAATACAAAGGAGTCGTCTACAATGAGATGAAAGGTGCCATGTCCTCTCCGGATCAGGTGTTGTCAAGATCAATTCTTGCCAGCCTCTACCCTGACACTACCTATAACAACAACTCGGGAGGAGAACCTTCTGATATTCCCAAACTGACCCATGAAGAACTCAAGGCATTCCATGCCAGGTATTATCATCCATCCAATTCCTATTTTTATACCTATGGATCCTTTCCCCTGGAAGAGAGCCTGGCTTTTATTTCCGAAAAAGTATTGTCAAAATTTGAATATTTAGAAGTTGATTCAGCTGTGCCGGCACAACCCAGGTGGGACACACCCAGAAAACAAGTCCAGGCCTATGCCTATTCAGACCCGGAAGACCTTTCCAGCAAATACCAGGCCTGTGTTGCCTGGCTGACCTGTGATATCAAAGATTCCTTTGAAATACTTGTCCTCACGGTTCTGGAACAGATCCTTCTGGGAAATTCCGCTTCCCCCCTTAGAAAGGCGCTAATTGATTCCAACCTGGGTTCAGCCCTTGCCGACTCAACCGGATTTGATGCAGACAATCGGGACACCATGTTTGTCTGCGGGTTAAAAGATATTGCCAGAGAAATGGTACCCCAGGTGGAAGAGATCATTTTTTCCACCCTGAAACAGGTGGCAGAAAATGGAATAGAGCAAAACAATATTGATTCTGCCATCCACCAGATTGAATTTCACCGCAAGGAAATCACCAACACCCCGTATCCCTTTGGCATCAAACTTTTACTTTCCTTTGCCGGAACCATGATCCATAACGGTGATCCCATCTCCTGCATCAACATTGATGAAGATCTTGAAACATTAAAGGAAAAACTTGGCCAGGGCAATTTCCTTGAAGAAAAGATAATCAGCTATTTCATTGAAAATCCCCACAGGGTTCTGTTTACCCTGGAACCGGACAGCAAACTTGAAGAAAAAAAAGTAAAGGAAACCAGAGAAGAGCTCAAGTCTATTTTGAAAAGCCTTACCCAGGATGATCTCAAGCAGATAGCCAAAGATGCCAAAACCCTTGAAACTCTCCAGGAAACAGAAGAGGACCTATCCGTTCTGCCCACCCTGGAACTTTTGGATGTCCCCCCTGAAATTGAAATCATCAAGCCAGACCCAATCAAAAACATCTCCCTTTCCACCTGCTATGACAAGGCCACTTCCGGTATACTGTACTTTTCCTGCCCAATTGGAGCAGGCAATATCCCGGAAGATCTTTTCCCCCTTGTTCCCTTTTTTACCAAAGCCTTTACCAACAGCGGAACCCAAAAAAAATCCTATGATGATATGGCAAAAATAATGGACCTGTATACCGGTGGTATTGGCATGTCACCCTTTTCAGGCTCTTATTTTTCCAGTGATGGAGGTTCCCATTCATTTCTGGCCCTCCAGGGAAAATCCCTGGACCGGAACATTGAAAAGATGTTTGATATTATGGATGAATTCATTAAAGACTTTGGATTCCAGGACCAGGACCGCTTGAAAAGCCTTTTGCTCCAATACCAGGCAGGCATGGAAGCTGCCATTGTATCCACCGGCCACAGATATGCAATCTCCCTTTCATCCAGGCATTTGTCAAAGGCATCCCATATCAATGAAATCTGGCACGGAATAACTCAATTTCAAAACATAAAAGAGCTGACCACCCGACTGGCAGACCCCGGCGCAGGAAAAAAAACATTGGATACTCTGTCTGCAAACCTTGAAGCCATTGCTGCGACACTTTTCAAAAGAGACAATCTTAAGCCAGCCATCATTGGAGGCATTTCATCTCTTGAACTTGCAGACCAGAGAATAAATACTATCCATGACTCCCTTCCCAATGGATCTGGAAAAGCATTTCATACCCCGCTTATTCCCATTGACACCCAAAGGCCTTACGACGGATGGTATACCAATACAGCTGTTTCTTTTGTGGGACAATCCTTTAAAACCGTACGCATCACCCATGAAGATTCCCCGGGACTTGCCGTGATCAGCAAAATCCTGCGATCTCTTTATCTTCACCGGGAAATCAGAGAAAAAGGAGGGGCCTACGGTGGATTTGCCCTGTATAACACAGAAGAGGGTATATTTTCCTTTGGTTCCTATAGAGACCCCCATATCAAAAGGACTCTGGACGTATATAAAAATGCCTGTGACTTTATTATTAATGGTGAATTTACCCAGACCGATGTAAAGGAAGCCATCCTCCAGGTGTGTTCCGATATTGACAAGCCAGAAACCCCTGGCCCTGCTTCCATGAAAGCCTTTTACAGGGACATCACCCATCTCACCGATGAAATCAGGCAGCATTTCAAGGATTCTCTGCTCCAACTGGATAAAAAACAGATCCAAAGAATTGCTGAAAAATATTTTACCATTGGTGAAGAACAAAAAGGCATATCAATTGTCTCAAGCAAGGCTTTGCTTGAGGATGCAAACCAGGCCCTTGAAGGGGCAAACCAGGCCCCGCTTACCCTGATTAAAATTTAGGATTTTTTAATCAGGCCAGGGCCAGCTTCCATGGGATGGTTTCAAAAAGCTTTGGTTCAGGAATGAATTTTCTGCCATTGTTGGTATTGACACATACCGGCCAGAGCTTTAACCGCCCTTTCCGGGGATGGAAAAAACACCCCTTTATAGGGGTTGTTATCATACCGGTAAAGGGTCTTACTTATTTCATCGGTTAAAAGGCTGACACCTAGAACAGGTTTTTCATATTTTTGGGTCAGCTCCACAATATATTTTGCATAATCTTCCTCAAACTCCAGGATGGCTTCCTTATAGAGCATTGCTGATTTTTCATCAATATCTGGATCTGTTTTAAGTATTGATTTGATCATGGAGTTGACCAGCACTCGTTTACCTTGGATTCCCAGATGAATCACTGCATCACATCCATCCCATTTCAGCAATTCTTCAATACAGGTCTTGGGTATATTGGGATCTGATTCCCCCACAATGTCCACTGGATTGCCATGGCTCCAAAAAGAGGGAAGGATCTTGTTGAGACGTTCAATGATATTTTCAGACAATTCAGGCACTTTTAAACCATATTCAGCGCAGAGATCCGTGGTAATAACCCCCCACCCTCCGCCCAGGGTCATAATAGCCACCCTGTTTCCCTTTGGCAGGGGAAGGGATGAGAAAACTGCGGACAAATCCAAAAGTTCCATGGGCTGTTCCACCTGAATCACACCTGCCTGGCGGCAAGCTGCCTGAAATACCCTGGCATCCGAGGCAAGGGCACCGGTATGGCTTGAAGCTGCCTTTTTCCCCATCTGGGTTCGGCCACCTTTTAAAACCACCACAGGCTTTTTCCTGGAGACCCTTGCAGCAGACCTGAAAAACCGGGCTCCATCCTTGATACTTTCAATATAAAGGACCACGGTCCGGGTCAAATCATCAATTTCAAAGGCTTCCATATAATCCTCAATGGTAACCATGGCTTCATTGCCGGAGCCTGAAAAAGCCCGGATACCTATATCCTGCTGCTCAGCAAAGGCCAAAAGCTGGGTGCCCATATTTCCGGACTGGCATACAAGGGCTGTGGACCCTGGCAGCGGATAGGCATGGACTGCACAGCAGAAAAAATCTGCATGGGGATTGCAAACCCCCATGGTATTGGGTCCCAGCACCAGGATTCCTGCTTCACGGGCTTTTTCCACCAAATCTTTTTCAAGGGCCTCCCCCCGGGGCCCAACTTCCCGGAATCCCGAGGTGATGAGAAGCATTCCCTTGACCTTTTTCTGAACAAGCTCGGGCATCAAAGCAATGACCTTGTCTGCCGGTATGGTTACTACAACAAGATCAATACTGCCTTCAATCTCAGCAAGGCTTTTATAGGTTTTCCGACCCATAATCTTACCACCCTTGGGATTTACCAGAAAAACCCGGCCCTTGTAATCCCGGGACAAAGTGTTGGTGGACAACATATGCCCCCATTTGCCCGGAGATGAAGAGGCACCCACAAAAGCAATGGATTCCGGATAAAAACATTCCCCCAGCACTGAAAGGTCTATCTGATTTTTCTGGATCTGGTTTTTCTGGGTCTGATTATTCTTAATTTGGTTTTCTCCATCCTCCAACACTATCAAACCATCCACTGCAATTGGAGACCCATCTTTCTGAATAATCAAAGGATTGATATCAATTTCCCGGATACTATTATTCTCAATGACCAGGTCAGACAAAGCAAGAAGAATACTTTTGATGGCATCCCTGTCTACAGCTTTTTCCCCCCGGAATGCCGTTAAGAGTTTTTGGGATGACAATTGGCACAGCATATCTTCCATATCCGCATCATCCAGGGGTGCAATTTTAAAGACAATATCGTTTAAGGCCTCTGTAAGTATTCCACCCAGCCCGAACATAATCACCGGACCAAATTGAGGGTCCTTGAACATGCCGGCTACAAACTCCCGTTTTCCCAGGACCATTGGCTGGACAAGAAAAGACTCCAAAGCATCCCCGGCAGATGTTTCCATCTCCTGGGCGGCCCTGGCTACCTGATCTTCATTACCAAGCCCCAGGCTTACCATATTGGATTCTGTCTTGTGAAGAATGCCTTTACCAATCCCCTTGAGAGCCACTGGAAATCCAATCTCTACGGCAGCAGTCACTGCCTGGGATATAGTTGTCACATTTTTTTCCTTTACCACTGGAATACCAAAAGATGAAAAAATTTGTTTTGCCTCATCTTCACCAATCACATGGGAATCAGATACCTTTTTTTTTGAGATCAGGTCCTTTGCCATCTTTTTTTTAGAAATCAAATTTTGAACCTCATTTTGCTTTGTCATTCTTTTACTCCGTTGAATACAATGTCTGCAATACCATATGACACCTGGTCAATATCCAGTTCCCTGCCAAATATAATCTCCCCGAGGCAGGCATGTTCAATGGCCCCGAGAATTACTTTTCTCAATAGATACGGGTCTGTATCTGATTTTAATTCCTTGTTATTTATCCCGTCCTCAATGATATTAAAAATAGTTCCAGCATATAATCGAACCATTTCATAGGCACCGGAGTTAAAATAGTCCAGGGAATTTCTCACTTCCAACAACAAAATTTTTGAAAATACTCTATTTTCAGCATAACTTTCAAGGCTGGAAAAAATAATTACCTTTAGCTTGTCAATACATGTTTCTTCCATTGCCACCCTGTTCTCTATTTTTGCCTGGAATTCAGAAAAATGATCATTGAGAACCTGGTAAAGCAGGTCTTTTTTATCTTTAAAATATTTATAGATAAGACCTTCGGTGACTTCAGCATTTCCTGCGATTTCAGCAATTGTTATGGAATGGAAATCCTTTTCTTTCATCAGGCTGGAAAAAGATTTTATGATTTTAATCCTGCCCGGTGGATTTGTTTTCCCTTTGTGCTTCATTGATGATCCATTTGTTATATGTTTTTCAAATAGGTGAGTAATACTTACTTACAAAAACAAAGTCAAGCCTGAAGCAATAATATCCCATTCCCAATATAGACAAGCCAGAACCCAAAAGGGTTCATTTGATATTAAGCGAATGTACAATGAAGATCTGATCAAGAAGAATTTGAATGGAGTAAAGATCCCAACAACAAAAAGGCCCTTGCCTTAAACCACCTGCTTTAATTGTTTAAAGTGAATTTTCATCAAGGATTGCAAGTTTTTGGTCTGTCAGAATTCTTTGGGATAACTCCACGTTTCTTGCCAGAAAATATTCCATTTCATCTGGAGTGACCGGTTTTGCCGGTGGTGATTTATGGTTGAGCGGATCCACCAGTCGTCCATTTTTCTTCATGCGAAAATCCAAATGAGGGCCTGTTGCATACCCTGTCATGCCAACATATCCGATCACATCTCCCTGAAATAGTCTTTTCTTTTTTTCCATCCCGCTGGCAAATTTACACATATGGTTATACCCGGTAATATACCCATTGTAATGGCGGATGTTAATATAATTTCCCATAGCCTTTTTGTAGCCTATTTCAGTAATGATACCGTCTCCAACCGTTTTAATGGGGGTACCTTTTGGCGCAGCATAATCCACTCCGGAATGGGGGCGGTATTCTTTAAAAATCGGATGCAAACGCCTTTTAGTAAATTTGGACGAAATTCGTGAAAACGCCAGGGGTGCCTTTAGAAATACTTTTTGAAGAGACTTTCCCTTCTCATCGTAATATCCAGGCATCCCATTGGAGTCTTTATGCGAAAAGGCTTTAAAAAGGGTTCTGTTATTGGTAAAAAAAGCAGCCTGGATCTCTCCATAGCCTGAAAACTTGCCATCACGATACCGTTTTTCCACAAGAACCTTGAACTGGTCACCGGATTGGATGTCCCTGATAAAATCGATATCCCAGGCAAAAATACCCGACAGCTTCCACGCCAGCTCGCTTCGTTCACCAGATTTTCTGACAGCCTCAAACAGGCTGGATGTAATTGTGGCAGAGACAACTTCAAGATCCACATCGTATTCGATTGGGGCCTGGTTGATGGAAAAGCTGCTTTTTTCTTTTTGGACAAGCAGCCTGTCTTCTTTATCAATCTCATATTCAAACCCGACCAGATTGTCTTCTTCCAGAATAATTTTATATGACTGGCCTTTCCGGATACGGGTTAAGGAAAAAACATCTGAACTTAACCGGCTTATTTCATATATGGTTTTTAACGGCAGGTATTTATTGAGCAGGGAAGATGCTGTATCTCCACTTTTTACAACCCCTTTTACAATGTGAATATCCGGCAGGATAATGGAAGATGGTATATCTGAATTTAAAGCAAAACTATGTAGACCGGGACCAAATGAAGCCGAGAACAATAACAGCGTAAAAATAAAACATTTTTTAACCATATTTAATTTCCATTTATATAAAATTCAATGCCAAATCCTTTGGCAACATATACGAACAAGAACCTTTATTAAAGTTTATTATCAACTTTTGTACCAAGAGGGGGGGCTGTGGTATAAAAAGATCCGAAATGGCTTTCGATAAGGGCATTGTTGTGCGACCGCTCCAAAAACCCTATACAAGCATTTAATTATATTTAACTGGCACTGATGAAATATAGAAAAAATTGAAGCGAGCCGTACTGGCTAACATAATTACCATATCTGGACGAATATCATTCATTACCCCAGTGGTTGATTTATAAATTGCTATTAAAACAGGCTATTGTAATTACGACTGCCGCATTTATTTACCTGATTGGCTGTCTCATTGTAGCTGGAATAATTTTTGCCGAAGCGTGGCCTATCTTTTCCGCTAAAAAAATTAAAAAAACCAATATAACAAATTGAATGAGCGCTTTCATAAAACAACCTGGGCAAAAAACACTGGGAAATTGTAATTGCTTGTATGGATACTTTCCTTGACAAAAAGCGGCTTCATACCCTAAAAGTAAAGAGGAAACATTGGATTTAGGAGAAGGAAAAATACATTGGGAAAAAAACTCTCTCATTTTAAATTGAAAATCGGGAAAGGGACAGCAAAATTTTCCATCCCCACGGAACAGCTTCTCTATGAAATAGTAGGAGAGAATCGCACACCACCGGAAGATTTGGCCGCAGCCTATGGATATGCCCTGGACCATCCCATTGACAGCCCTCCTTTGAAAGAAATTGTTACTCCCGGTGAAACCATTGCCATTGCAGTCAGCGACATCACCCGGGTGTGGCAGCATAATGAATTGACATTACCAATCCTGATAGACTATCTCAATGAAGCTGGAATTGCTGATAAGGATATAACAATCATCATTGCCGTTGGGGCCCACCGCCAGAACACGGCCGAAGAAATAACAGAGTTATGCACTGAAGAAATCTGCAAACGTGTTAAAGTAGTCAATCACAATGCCTGGGACACAGGCAACATGGTCTATTACGGGAAAACCAGCCGGGGAACTGAGGTATCTTTTAATCGCATCACGGCTGAAGCTGACCGGGTCATTTTAACGGGAGGAGTCATCTACCATTATATGGTGGGCTATGGAGGCGGGCGGAAAAGTATTATGCCCGGTGTATCCTCACTCAAAACCATCCAGCAATGCCATATGTGGGCCATGGGAAAGCGCCTGGGAGAGGGATCAAACCCCTTGTCCTCAAACATGAAAACCCATGGAAATCCATCCCATGAAGATATGATGGAAGTGGCGGCATTTCTCAAGGCTGACTTTATCGTCAATGTAGTTCCCAATCTGGAGGGTGACATTACCGGTATCTTTACCGGCAATTGGATCTCGGCATGGCAGCAGGCCACACAGCTGGTTGACGAGATATTCGGCGTAAGTATTCAAGAGCAGGCCGACATTGTCATTGCATCTGCTGGTGGCTACCCTAAAGACATCAACCTCTACCAGTCCCAGAAGACCATAGACAATGCAGTCTACGCCATGAAACAAGGTGGTGTTGCCATCATCCTGGCAGACTGTCCGGATATTAAAGAGCCTGGTGAGTTCTTTGACTGGTTTAACTATCCCACGGCCTTTGATATGGAAAAGGCTGTACGGAAAAATTTTCTTCTTTCAGGGTGGGTTGCGGTCCGGCAGCTGGAGTATGCCAATCTGGGCCACATTCTCCTGGTTACCCAGAAAAAAAATATTGAACTAATCCGAAAAGCAGGTATTCAGGGAGTCGCTTCCATGGAAGAGGCCCTGGCAATAGCCTATGAAAAATGTGGGAGCAATTCTCCCAAGGTTACTATCCTGCCCCAGGGTGCCAATACATTTCCCATCCTTGAGACCTGAAATGTGTAAATGCCTGATCAAAGGGACAAAAACATGATTACAGTTGGAAAACAAAACCTGATAACAGATGTTCCGGGAATAAAAGTAGGAAACTCCCAGGATGAAAAGATCAGAACAGGAGTGACGGTTATCATTCCGGATGAACCTGCCATTGCCTCGGCAGATATTAGGGGAGGGGGGCCGGGAACCAGGGAGACAGATGCCTTGAACTCCGACTGCCTGGTAGATGTTGTTCACGGAATTGTCCTGAGCGGGGGCTCTGCCTTTGGGCTGGATGCTGCCGGTGGAGTAATGGCAAATTTAAAGATGCAAAAAATAGGTTTTAATCTGGGTGATGCCATTATTCCCATTGTTCCGTCTGCTATTTTATTTGACCTGTTAAACGGTGGGGATAAAGAATGGGGTATTAAATCACCTTATTTTGACCTGGGTTTTAAGGCCGTTGAAAACATGGGCCCGGGGGTTTTTGATCTGGGAAATGCAGGAGCAGGCTATGGAGCCATTGCAGGGGGGGTAAAAGGAGGTCTGGGCAGTGCTTCTTTTGTTTTTTCCGACAATGGGACTGAGATTACACTTGGAGCCATTGCAGCAGTGAACTCCATGGGATCTCTTACAATGCCGGGCAGCCAGACCATGTGGGCGTTTCCCTATGAGCAGAATAACGAACTGGGAAATCAGCCCATGCCCAAAAAAAATGCCCGGATAGACCTGGACTTTTCCTTTGACCTGCCCATTGGCAAAAATACAACCCTGGTGACCGTTGCAACGGATGCCGTGTTGACCAAACCCCAGGCCAGGCGGGTTGCCATAATGGCCCAGGATGGTCTGGCCCGGGCAATCCGGCCGATTCATTCGCCCTTTGACGGGGACAGTGTTTTTGTTTTATCAACGGGCAGGACTGAACTTTCTGACCCTGTGGTTGGTGTGTCCAGATTGGGTATGCTGGCTGCGGATTGTGTGGCCCGGGCAATTGCCAGGGGAGTTTATCAGGCAGAAACAATGGGTGATGTAGACAGTTACCGTGACCGCTGCAAAAGCTAAGGACCGCTACAAAAGCTAAAACAAAATTAATCAAGGAGACGACATGAACAAAATTAAAACGATTGTTATCGTTCTATCACTGGCATTAGCCATAAATGCCTCATCGGTCATGGCTGCCAAGAGCAGCCTGAACCTGGGAATGGTATTGGAACCGCCCCACCTTGATCCCACTGCAGGTGCAGCAGCAGCAATTGATGAGGTTGTATATGCCAATATTTTTGAAGGGCTGACACGGATAGACAAAAATGGCGCTGTAAAACCAGCTCTGGCCAGCAGCTGGACTGTGTCAGAAGACAAAAAAACCTACACATTTGTTTTGCAGAAAAACGTAACCTTCCATGACGGGGCCTCATTTGAGGCTGATGATGTGGTTTTTTCCCTGGACAGGGCCAGGGCTGAAAACAGCGTTAATGCCCAGAAGGCATTGTTCAAACCCATCCAATCGGTTACCAGCAAAGATTCCCATACCGTTGTAGTTACATTGACCCGGCCCACGGGGAGTTTTTTGTTCAACATGGGATGGGGGGATGCCATAATCGTAGATCCGTCCAGTGCGGACAAAAACAAAAGCCATCCCATGGGTACCGGTCCTTTTAAATTTTCCAAATGGGTAAAAGGCGATCGCATTGTAATGGTCAGAAACGATGGCTATTGGGGAACTTCAGCTAAATTGAAAACTGCCACAATAAAAATTATTCCTGATCCGGCAGCAGCTGTTTCCGCAATGATGGCCGGAGATGTAGACGGTTTTGCCAATTTCCCCGCTCCGGAAAGTCTCTCTCAATTTAAAAGCGACTCAAGGTTTACAGTTGTCATCGGCAGCACCGAGGGGGAGACCATTCTTTCAACAAACAATCAGAGAGGGCCGTTCAAAAACTTGAAAGTACGACAGGCCGTTGCACACGCCCTTGATCGCAAGTCCATTGTTGACGGAGCCATGTTTGGTTATGGCACACCCATTGGAACCCATTTTGCACCCCATCATCCAGCCTATGTTGACCTGATCTCCACCCATCCCTATGACCTTGCAAAGGCGAAACAACTCCTGGCTGAAGCTGGATATCCAGATGGATTCAAAGGGGTTATCAAGCTGCCGCCTCCCTCCTATGCAAGACGGGGCGGTGAAATCGTTGCCTCCCAGTTGAGGAAAATTGGTATCAATCTGGAAATCATTCCCGTGGAATGGGCCCAATGGCTGGATCAGGTGTTTAAAAAACGGGATTATGATTTGACCATTGTTTCCCACACCGAGCCAATGGATATTGGAATATATGCCAGAAAAGACTATTATTTTGCCTATGACAGTCCTGAATTTCAGGCCCTGATGAAAAAACTGGATGCAACCGTGGAAACAGATGCCCGGTATAAAATCCTGGGAGATGCCCAGAGATTAATTTCAGCAGACTGTGTCAACGGATTCATGTTCCAGCTTGCCAAACATGGTGTGTGGAATAAAAATATCCGCGGATTATGGGAAAACAGTCCGGTTCAGGCGAATGATCTGACAGAAGTCTATTGGGTTGATTAAACCCTTCGTCTAACAAGCAATCGTCGGTCAGCTGTTTATATTTGATCAGGTTGATTCCTGATCAAACAGATAGCTGGCCGATAATCTTTGGTACAACTACGCATTGGTACAACTACGCAAATGAGAATTTTTCTGGTAAAAAGAGTCTTTACTCTGTTACTGACCCTGCTGGTGTCAACATTGGTGGTGTTTGTTGTTCTTGAAATTCTGCCTGGTGACCCGGCATCCATTATGCTGGGAATCAATGCCGAAGCAGACACTTTGAATGCACTCAGGGAGGAGCTGGGCCTTAACCGCCCGGTCTGGGTCCGCTATACCCATTGGGTGGCAGATCTGGTTACGGGAAATCTGGGAATCTCCTATACCTATGATGTCCCGGTATCAGAGCTGATTCTAAGTCGTATTACCATTAGTTTCCCCCTTGCCTTGCTGGCCATGACACTCTCCACCCTCATTGCCATACCTCTCGGCATCATTGCCGCTTCCAATCATAATAAACCAATGGATTTTCTGGTGATGGGCTTTTCCCAGTTAGGAATTGCCATTCCCAATTTCTGGTTTGCCATGCTTTTGACCCTTCTGTTCTCCATTACCCTCAGGTTGCTGCCGGCGGGCGGGTTTGCCGGCTGGGATGCCGGTATGATACCAGCGCTCAAGTCTCTTTTGTTGCCTACAATAGCACTGGCCCTGCCGCAATCAGCCATCCTGGCCAGGGTCACCCGTTCGGCTTTACTTGAGGTTTTAAAAGAAGATTTCATCCGCACGGCCAGGGCCAAAGGAATTACCAATCAGGGGGCTCTATGGAAGCATGCCCTGCGAAATGCCCTCATACCTGTTGTGACTATCATGGGACTTCAATTTTCATTTCTGCTGGCAGGGACAATTATCATTGAAAACGTGTTTTACCTGCCAGGGATAGGACGGCTGATTTTCCAGGCCATCTCCCAGAGAGATTTAATCGTGGTAAAAAATCTGGTCATTTTACTGGCAGCAGCTGTTATCATTATCAATTTTATGGTGGATTTAATTTATGCGGCTATTGATCCTCGTTTGAGAGGGGGCAGCGATGTTTAAAACTTTGGCTGAATTGTTGCGCCACGGCTTGAAAAACTGGAGTTTTGTAATTGGAGGAACAATTTCATTACTATTTTTCATGGTCGCTTTTCTCTCCTATTTCTGGACACCCTATTCTGTTGAAGATATTAATATCTCTGAAAGATTGCTGAAACCCAGTGCCGAATACCTGCTGGGAACGGATCATTTTGGCCGGGACATTTTGTCCATGTTGATCATGGGGGCAAAAAACTCGGTTATTGTAGCATTTGTTGCCATTGGCATTGGTATCGGCTGCGGGGTTCCCCTGGGATTGACAGCCGCAGCTAAAAAGGGGTGGATTGATGAATTTATCATGAGGTTCAACGATTTGACCTTTGCCTTTCCCGCCCTGATTTCCGCTATCATGATAACCGCGATTCTGGGTCCTGGATCCGTCAACTCCATTATTGCCATTGGCATATTTAACATACCTGTTTTTGCCAGGGTGACCAGGGGGGCTGCATTAAGCATCTGGAAACGGGAATTTATTCTGGCTGCCAGGAGTGCAGGAAAAGGCCCCTTTAAAATATCAATTGAGCATATTCTGCCCAATATCTCAAGCATGCTCATTGTCCAGGCCACCATCCAGTTTGCCCTGGGCATCCTGGCAGAGGCTGGTTTGAGTTATCTGGGGCTGGGTACCCAGCCCCCCATGCCCAGCTGGGGGAAAATGCTCAATGAAGCCCAGACATTTATGCATTTTGCACCCCAATTGGCCATCTATCCCGGTGCAGCCATTGCATTAACCGTCCTGGGGCTGAACCTTTTTGGAGATGGACTGCGGGATGTTCTTGACCCTAAATTAAGAAGAAGCAGATAAAAAATGGTTTTATTACAGGTACAGGACCTTTCAGTAACCTTACAAACAGCCCATGGCCCCCAGGAAGTCATCAGCCATATTAATTTTTCCATGAATGCCGGAGAAAAATTAGGAATTGTGGGTGAGTCAGGCTGCGGAAAATCAATTACTGCCCTGGCTCTCATGTCTCTTTTACCTCCTGATTCCAAAATCAATGGAAAGGTTATCCTGGAGGGCCTGGATATTGCAACCTTAAATTCCAGGGAAATTTGCAGCATCCGGGGGAACCGTATCGGAATAATATTTCAGGAACCCATGACAGCCTTAAACCCGGTAAAACAAATTGGTGCCCAGGTTTCCGAAAGCATTTATCTCCACACAAAACTAAACCAAAAACAGGCCCTTGAACGGGTGATTGAACTCATGGACAAGGTGGGGCTTCCCGTCAACCGATTTCCATTGAATCTTTATCCCCACCAGCTTTCCGGGGGGCAGCGCCAAAGGGTGATGATCGCCATGGCAATTGCCTGCAATCCCGACATACTCATTGCTGATGAGCCGACAACCGCTCTGGATGTAACTGTTCAGGAACAAATCCTGAATTTGATACGGGATCTGGCTGATTCTACAGGTATGGCCCTGGTAATGATCAGCCATGATCTGGGTGTTATCGCCCAGACAGCAGAAAATGTGATGGTCATGTATACGGGTAATGTTGTAGAAATGGGAAGCACTGTGGATGTATTCCAGAATATGCAGCATCCCTATACCCATGGTCTTTTTTCCGCCATTCCCCATGTGGGTTCTTCAGCACAGCCGGGCAAAAAAAGGCTGACCAGTATTCCAGGACAGGTACCGGAGCTGCATTTAAGACCCAATGGATGTAATTTCGCCAACCGCTGCCCAAGGGCTTCCAATATATGCAGAGAAAAGGAACCCATGGCCACAAGGGTATCTGATCATCACCAGGTGTGGTGTTATCACCCGTTAAACAGAGAAGATAAAAAATGAAACATCCACTGGTAAAAATTGAGGGAGTGTACAAGGATTATCAGCTTCCCAAAAAATATTTATTCCAAAAAGCCCCGGTTTTTCGTGCATTGCATGGTATTACCCTGGAACTGAACAAAGGAACCAGTTTTGGCATTGTGGGAGAATCCGGCTGCGGAAAATCGACCCTGGCCAGAATTGTCATGGCCCTTGATAAACCAACCTCTGGAAAGGTTTTCTTTGATGGCAGGGATCTATTTAATATGCCGGCCAGGGATCTGAGACATTTGAGGCGAAATTTTCAGATGGTCTTCCAAGATCCCTATGGTTCATTGAATCCCAGGAAAAACATTCTTGGAATTGTTGCGGAACCCCTGGATACTTTAAAAGAAAAACTTTCATTTGCTCAGAAAAAAGAACGGGTAGGCCAGATACTGGCTGAGGTTGGTTTGAATTCCTCGGATACGGACAAATTCCCCCATGAATTTTCCGGGGGGCAGCGCCAGCGCATTGCCATTGCCAGGGCATTGATTACCCGTCCCGCATTGATTGTAGCGGATGAGTCGGTCTCGGCCCTGGATGTATCAGTTCAGGCCCAGGTATTGAATTTAATGATGGACCTCCAGGAAAAATATAACCTTACCTATATGTTTATCAGCCACGATCTGAGTGTGGTTGAATATGTAACAGACCAGATTGCCGTGATATACATGGGACAAATTGTGGAGCAGGGAACTACAAAAGTCTTGTTTCAAAATCCCATTCATCCCTATACCCAGACCCTTTTACGAGCTGTTCCCGATGTAAACCCCTTGAATAGGAAAAAAAAGAATAAGGATATAATTCCCTTATTTGAAAAAACAAAGGAAAGTTGTCCATTTCTTGACAGATGCACCAGGGCAACAAAAACCTGTGTCAAGAATGCACCTGAGCTGCTTGGGGAGGAAGGGCATTTGGTGGCCTGTTTTAATGCTGACTGACGGCTCCGATCTCGCACAAAGGCCGCAAAGGCCGCAAAGTTAACATGCTGATATTATAACGTTTTCCTTGGCATTCTTGGCGGCTTGGTGCGAGGATAAAGTTTTTTCATCAATCCTGTGCGGGCAGATCGATTATGTTTTTTAACTCCTCCAGGGTTTTGTCCGGCATGCCAAAGGAGTGTTCAGGAGCGGGAAAGGATTCCGTGGTTACCTCTTGTTTAAAGGATTTTAAAGCGTCAATGATCGCGGGCCTGATCTGGGCATATTGTTTGACAAACTTGGGCACAAACTTATCAAACAGCCCGATCATATCATGGGTGACAAGCACCTGGCCGTCCACCTGGCTGCCTGCACCTATCCCTATAACCGGGACATTGACAGTCTGTGTAATAATTTCTCCAAGAGGGGCTGGAACCGCTTCAAGGATAATGGAAAATACACCGGCATCTTCCAAAGCCCTGGCATCCTCAATGATACGTTTTGCAGCCAGGGCATCTTTGCCCTGCATCTTAAACCCGCCAAGGGCGCTTGCTGTCTGGGGAGTCAGCCCGATATGACCCTGTACAGGGATTCCCGCCTTTACAATGGCCTGAACCGTAGGCGCAAAATCAACACCCCCTTCAAGTTTAACAACATCACATCCCCCTTCTTTCATCAGGCGCCCGGCATTGATAATGGCCTCCCGAACAGAGGTATTATAACTCATAAATGGCATATCGCCGACAATGAGCGCGTTTTTACAACCCCTGACCACGGCCTTTATATGATGTATCATCTGATCCATAGTAACAGCCATGGTGCCCTCCAGCCCCATGACCACCATTCCCAGGGAATCCCCCACAAGAACAATGTCCACGCCGGCTTCATCTGCCATTAATCCAAAAGGATAATCATAGGCAGTCACCATAATTATTTTTTTATGATCTTTTTTGGCCTGTTTAATATCCTGGATGGTAATTTTTTTTTTGCTCATTTTATCTTTCTCCTGATTCTGAAAACTAATCAGCAGGCCTGTTTAAAAAACGAAAACAGGACAGCAGATAGATCTTCAGAGATTCAAACAGCTCTTCAATCTCCACATATTCATCTGTCTGGTGGGGCATATGTCTGGGGCCGGGGCCGTTTACCAGGCATGGGATACCCTTCAGGTCCCGTAAAAAAGTCCCATCAGTGGCTCCAGGGACCCCATTATAAATCGGCTCTTTGCCCGTGATGTCTCTGTAGGCTTCTGCTGCAACCATGACAATGGGTTCATCTTTTTCCATGCTGACAACCGGCTTATCAGCAATAAACTCGATTTGTGCATGGAAATCAGGATCATCTGCAGCCAATTGGTCCAATACCCCCTGGAGCTGCTGCTTGATCTCTTCATGATTCTGACTGGGAATGGTCCGGATATCCGCATATGCAATGGATTCTGCCGGCATGACATTCAGCTGCGGCGTCTCGCCCAAAGGAGGAGACTGCACCACAGTAAATGTCACCGAAGGCCACCCCAGGAATTCGTCCCTGCCCCATTTTTTTATTTCCGCTTTTTCAAAGGCCTCAAATGCCAGAATGATCCTTGCCATTCGAATATTGGGATTAATCCCGGCCAGGGGCATTGCCCCGTGGGCCATTTTTCCCTTAACTCTGACCAGGGCCCGCAAAGCCCCTTTCATGCTTATGCACAGCTGATTTTCCTCGGGTTCCGACACCAGACAGGCATCCACATCATCTGCATGTCCTTTTTTGATATAATCTTGAATTCCCAGCATCAGGCCTTCTTCATCGCAGACAATACCCAGTCTTATCCGGCCTTTGTATTCAACCCCGGATTTCAGCATTGCCTTGACAGTCAACAGATTAACTGCCAGGCCCGCCTTCATGTCGCATGAGCCCCTGCCGTAAATTTTCCCGTCATCAATGGTCCCGCCAAAGGGGTCATGCTGCCAGAGATCTGGATTGCCCTCGGAAACCACATCTGTGTGACCTTCAAACATCAAGCAGGGTCCGGCCCGGCCTGAATCAAATGTTACAATGATGTTCTCCCTTCCTGGAACCACCTCTTCAATCAGCGGTTCGACACCCAGTTCCCTGCGAATCCAGTCCGCAATATACCTCACAACCCCGGCTTCTGTATTCCCTGTCTCCGGACGAATCACTGAATCAATCCTGACTAAATCACGGGTCAGGTGAACCAGCTCATCCTTGTTGATAAAGCTAAGCAGTCTCTCTTCTGTTTCTATGATCATGGAAAGATCCTTTATAAATTAAAAAACAACCTTAAGCCTTGTCAGTGAATAGATAGAGTCGCGAACAAGAGTGTATTCTACACCACAGTCAATGGAGATTACAAGTAGATTTCTCCCCTTACATCCTTTCCCTGATTGTTTATATTTACCGGGTGCTGTACTTCTGGGATATTATTTTTCAAGGCCAGGATTGATAAACCTGAAATTCTTGTTTATATTCATCTTTGCGCCTTATAAAACCAGGCCAGATCAGAACCAGAGTCAGGATCATAATCCGGCTGAAACTGCTGCTATGTAACCAACAAAGGAATATAATAGTGAATATTGATTTTTCTTCCGATTTCCACATGCACTCAAACTATTCAGACGGCATTGGAACCATTACGGATATGGTAAAATCTGCCATCAAAAAAGGGCTGACCAAAATTGCCATTACCGATCATATGCCCCTTCCCTTTGAAACATATTATGCTGTGGGCATTGAACAGATCCAGGCATATAGGGATGAAATTGACAGGGTCCGGCAGCAGTATGGGCACAAGATAAATATTTTAACAGGACTGGAAATCGAATATATGCCTGAGATTTCTGACTGGATTAAGGAGAATATCCTTGCCATGGACTGGGATTTTTTGATCGCATCAGTCCACGGCCTTCTTATTGACAATTCCCATTACCTGATCAACGACAATGAAAAGGAATTCGACAAAACACTGTACAATGCCTTTAACGGTGATATTAAAGCCTTGTGCGCCAAATATTATCTGACCCTCCAGCAGGCAATAAAAACAGGCTGGTGTGACAGCACCGGCCATTTGGACGTAATTAAAAAATACAACCAGTCAAACCAGTACTTTGATGAAACAAGCCCCTGGTATGGAGAACTTGTGGAAAAAACCCTTGATATAATCAAAGCCCACCATATAAAAATGGAAATTAATACAGCAGGGCTGATTCATCCCATTGGTGCAATCTATCCCAGCCCCTGGATTATCAAGGCTGCCATCAAAAAAGGCATCCCAATTATAATGGGATCTGACGCCCATACACCTGAGACCCCTGCCCAAAATTTTGACAGGGTTACTACCATGATCTACTCTGGACACTGAAACTAAAAAGTTGACAAATAGAAAACATTTGTTTAATCGTTATACAAATAATTTTCATTGCATTTTCTGTGAAAGGAATAATAAATGATCAGTTCAGAAATCAGGGATCAATTAAGAGCGATACTGGGAAAAGACAGATTGCTGGAAAAACCGGAAGAATTAGCCTGTTATTCCTATGATGCATATTTTGAAGAATCAATGCCGGAACTTGTTTTGCTGCCAGTCTCCACAGAAGAAGTCTCAAGAATAATGAAAATCAGTTCCACCCATGGAATTCCTGTAACTGCCAGGGGGGCGGGCACCAGTGTCTGCGGAGCTTCCATCCCTGCAAAGCACGGCATTGTCCTTTGTTTTTCAAAGATGAATAAAATAATGGAAACCAATACCCCTGACAGGTATGTGATTGTCCAGCCCGGGGTTGTTAATGCTGATCTTCAAAAGGCTCTTGAGCCTTTTAATTTTTTCTATCCTCCTGATCCCGGTTCCATGGCCATATCAACCATTGGCGGAAATGTTGCCCAGAATGCAGGGGGACCCAGGTGTTTAAAGTATGGGGTGACTGCCGACTATATTCTGGGAATGGAAGTGGTTCTTTCCTCGGGTAAAACAATCAGGTTTGGAAGCCGGAATGTGAAAGACGTCACAGGATACAGACTTTCCGGTCTGTTTTGCGGGTCCGAAGGCACCCTGGGTATTATTACCGAGATCATTCTACGTGTGGTTCCCATGCCTGAAACAATAAAAACAATTTTGGTTACATTTGACAATCTTGATAATACTGCCAGATCCGTTTCTGATATCATCGGGTCTGGAATCCTTCCTGCTGCCTTGGAACTGCTGGACAAAATGACCACAAATGCCATTGAAGATTCTGCTCACCTCGGCCTGCCCATAGAGGCAGAAGGTTCTCTTTTGATAGAAATAGACGGCGTTAAAGAAGCCTGTGAAAAAGAGATGAATGCAATCATTGAAAAAGTCAGGGCCAATGGTGCAACCTCCATTCAGGAAGCAAAATCAGAGTCAGAAAGGGAAAACTTGTGGTTAGCCAGAAGGTCAGCCTATGGCGTGTTTGCCAAACTTGCTCCTGATATTTTTTCAGAAGATATAACTGTTCCTGCAAGCAAAACCCCCTTAATGATTAAAACAATTGTGGATATCACCCAGAGATATGGTCTTAAAGTAGGTGTTCTTGCCCATGCCGGAGACGGGAATATGCATCCCATGATACCTGCAGATAAAAACAATAAGGAAGAATGGGCAAGAATAGAAAAAGCCTTTGATGAAATCGTAGAAGCAGCCGCGCAAATGAATGGAACCCTGTCTGGCGAGCATGGAATAGGGCTTGCAAAAACCAAGTTTTTACCCCTTGTAATGAATGAAGATTCCATTGAGTTCATGTCTGTAATTAAAAAAGCAGTGGATCCTGATGGGATACTTAACCCTGGAAAATTTGTGTAAAATGAAAAATAATCTGAAATGAAATCCACCTCAAATCAAAATTGCGGAAAATGTGGTCTATGTCTGTCCGTATGCCCTGTTTATAAAGTTTTAAACCAGGAGCATGATTCTCCAAGGGCCAGACTGCAATTAATCAAATATCATAAAAACCAAGAGCTTTTATCTTCTGCCGGGTTAAAGGAAATAATTTCAAAATGCCTGATGTGCGGCAATTGCACTGCCATCTGTCCTTCCGGGGTTGACCATTATTCTCAATTCATGGAAATGAGAACAAAGATGAGGGAAGATATCGGTGAAAAGCAGGCAATCAAGAGTCTTACCTATCTTCTTGCAAAAGAATACAGGCTGAAACTTGCAACTGGTTTTGCAAAATTCGGGCAAAAGATAATCCCTGAAAATTTCATTAAAAAATACAATTTAGGGAATATACCCTTAAAAAGGTTCCCCAGGTTAAACAAAAAACCCTTCAGGCAGGCTGTGCCTGAAACGATCCTTCCTGATAAAAACATCAAGGGGATAGTTCTGTATTTTACCGGATGCTCTACAAACTACGCCTTTGATCAAACGGGTTTTTCAACGGTTAAAATACTAAAACAAATGGGGTATAAGGTAATCATACCTGAAAAACAGACTTGCTGTGGAATTCCCATGCTTTACCATGGTGCCCGGGACAAGGCCAAAAAAAACATCTTAACCAATATTGACTGCCTGGGTAAAATTGAGGGCTTGAATAATGATGATGTGAAGGCAATTATTGTTGACTGCCCCACCTGCGGAACAGCCCTTAAAAACGAATACCCCGGTCTTTTAAAAACATTTGGCCAGGACGATTCTGCTGCCCGTGAGATTTCTTCAAAGGTAATTGATATTATGTCCTTTGTTTTACAGGAATCCTGGCAAATGGAGTTATCCGGGAGCTCTGAGCCAATAGAATCGGATAAAATAAAAGTTACCTATCATCTGCCCTGCCACCTGAAAAACAGCATGAAAGCGCCACACAACACTGAAAAAGTATTAAACAGCATAGATTGGATTGAGTATACAAGGGCCGTTGATGTTGATGAATGCTGTGGGGGTGGAGGCACCTTTTTTTATGAATATCCTGAAATTTCCAAAAAAATTGTGGATAAAAAAATTGTGAACGCCAAAAACACGGGTGCTCATATCTGGCTGACAGACTGCCCTGTCTGCAGGATCAATCTGTCAGGGAACTTACAGGAAAAAGACAATATAATAGTAAAGCATCCTGTTGAAGTTATATGTAATTACCAGCCAGAAAATAACAATGGGTCCGATAAAGTATGAAAATAAAACTGGAAAAAGGCAGAGGATCCATTGATATATCCATTCCTGAAGACAGGATCATTGATATTCTCATGGGAAAAGATATTCCTGATGTAAGCCGCAAGTATATTAAAAATAAAATTGTTCAAGGCGTAAAAAAATTTCTTCCTATAGACATACAAAACAAAAAAGTTGTTATCATTGTTCCCGATGATACAAGGCTATGGGCAAGGGGAGATATTTTTGTTCCCATTATTGTTAAAACTCTTCTGGATCTGGGTATTCCTGAAAAATCCCTGAAAATCATCATTGCCCTGGGAACCCATGGAGATATGAACCCAGAACAAGTTTCATCTCTTGTGGGGCCCTCCATTGCCAGTAAAATTGAAATTCTTAATTCTGCCAATCAAGACCGGGACCGGCTTGTTGATCTTGGCCTGACCCATAAAAACACCCGGCTTTATATTACAAAGGAAGCCTGTGATGCAGATCATATAATTATTTTCGGAGGCATCCTTCACCATTTGATCGCTGGATTCGGCGGCGGCAGAAAATATATTCTACCGGGAATTGCAGGCTATACTTCCATCCAGCAGAACCATTCCCTGGCATTTTTAGAAAATGGCAGCCCCCATCCCATGGTCAGACAGGCACAACTTCTGGGGAATCCTGTAAATGAAGATATGGAGGATGGTGCCTCCATGTTTTTCAAAAACAAAACCTCCTCCTATGTTGCTGTTGCTGCCAATGGAACTGGAGATATTTTTTATGCAGATGTGGGTCCTGTAAATGAAACATTTATGGATGGATGTAAAAAACTGAACCATGCCTGCTGTGCAGATATTTCACAAAAGGGCGATTTTGCCTTGATTTCAGCAGGAGGCCATAGAACAGACAGGCAGCTTTACCAGGCCACCAAAGCGCTTTTCAATGCGGTCAATGCGGTAAAGGAAAATGGACAGATTCTTTTTGTGGCCCAGGCCCGGGATGGAATTGGCAATAATGATTTTGGAGATGCTTTGAAAAAATATAAGTATACACCTGAAATCCTGGGTGAAAAACTGAGAAAATCATTTGACATGCCCTCCTATGTTGCTTTCAGAGTGATTGACCTCCTCAAGCGGTTTGAGATAACCCTTGTTTCAAGTTTCTCAAAAACCCTTACCCGGGAACTGGGATTTACATATTCTGACAATATTGATATTTACCTTGAAAGCCTTAATGGAAAAGGTTATGTCATACCCTTTGCTGAGAATATTCTGCCTGTTTTGCATGAATCATAGTTTGGATGAATCTTAGAGGCAGGATTTTTTATAAGCCTTAACAGTATAGGCAGGAAGTTTTATTTTATCCGTAATCAACCTTATAGGAGGCACCATGGAAAGACGAACATTTCTAAAAAAAGCAGGCGTTGGAACGGCAGCAGCAGCAGCAACAGCAATTACTGTTGGAGCACCCGCAGTTATAGCATCCCCAAAAAAAATAAAATGGACAGCCACATCCTTCTGGAACCCGAAAGTAAGAATCCTGTATGATACGATAAAAGACTTTTGCCAGAATGTAAAAGAAATGACCGACGGCCAGTTTGAAATCAAACTCTATGGCGGCGGAGAGCTGGTCCCCCCTCCGGGTGCCTTTGATGCCGTATCCAAGGGAACAGTCCAGATGGGTACCGGGTCTCCCTACTTCTGGGCAGGCAAATCAACCGCGTTTAACTGGTTTGGCTCCATCCCCTTTGGAATGAATGCCCAGTCCATCAATTCCTGGTTCTATGCAGGCAATGGCCAGACACTGATGAATGAATTGTATGACCGGTTTGATCTTGTCCCCAGGATTGTTGGAAACTCAGGGATGCAGATGGGGGGCTGGTATGCCAAAAAAATCAACTCCCTGGAAGATTTCAAGGGATTAAAAATGAGGATCGGCAGCATTGCCGGCAAAGTCCTCTCCAAAGTGGGGGTCACAACCGTGTTTGTACCGCCCGCAGAAATTTTCCCGGCCCTGGAAAGAGGGGTGGTGGATGCGGCTGAATTTGTCGGACCGGTCCATGATATATTGCTGGGACTCTATAAGGTTGCCAAATACTACTACACCCCGGGATGGCATGAACAAGGCCCCACACTGGATGTTTTCTTCAACAAGAAAGCCTACAATGAACTGCCGAAACATTTCCAACGGGTTCTTGATATTGCGGCCGCTGATACGAATATCAAAACCCTGGCTGCATTTGATGCGCAAAGCGGTGCTGCCCTGGACACACTGGTGAAAGAGCACCATGTGGATGTGCAGGTCTATCCCGAAGATGTGCTGAAAAGATTAAAGACCATCTCCAGAGAAGTCATTGAAGAAGAAGCCAATAAAGATCCGTTTGCCTTGAAAGTCCATGAAGATTATAAGGCATTCCAGGCAAAAACAGCTGTCTGGGGAAAAATGTCTGAAAAAGTTTATTGGAATACAATGGCCTGATCCATGGGAATACTAAAAAAAACGATTGTGTCCTGTGATCGAATCAATGAATGGATCGGTAATTTTATTGTAGCACCTGCGGTACTTTTATTCATTCTGGTCATTTTTGGAAATGTGATTCTACGCTATGTTTTCAATACCAGTTTTGTGTGTATGGCTGAACTGGAATGGCATATATTTGCTTTTATTTTCTTGATTGGAGCAGGGTATACCCTGCTCCATGACGGGCATGTCCGGGTGGATATTTTTTATTCAATAATGAACAGGAAAAAACAGGCATTCATAAATATTATGGGGGTTCTTTTGTTTTTAATCCCCTCATGCTATTTTGTCCTGACTACCACCATTCCCTGGGTTATTGTATCCTATAAAATAGGAGAAGTTTCCATTAATCCCGGTGGGATTCCCGCACGTTTTTTATTAAAAGCAACCTTGCCAATGGGCTATTTTCTGATGTTGATCCAAGGAATCCTGCTACTCTTAAAAAGTTTTTTCATCCTCCTGGGAGATCCCATTGAAAATTCAGACTCCCAGGGAGGTGAAAGGCAAGCTTAATTACGATTGAATAAAATTTAAGCTTATCCCATGCCTGGACCCATGACATCTAAACGTAATCAAAACGGAAACTTTGACTGGAATATGAAATGCTGATTGATTATCTGCCATTCTGGATTGCCGATTATCTGGCTGCCTGGCTTTTTCTGGTATTGACCATTGCCCTGATGGGAGGATTCCCCGTCACCTTTACCATGATGGGGGTTTCCTTTCTTTTTGGACTTATAGGCTTAAGCCCTGTTTTTTTTGAATTACTGCCCCTGCGCATGTGGGGTATAATGAGCAATACCATGTTAATGGCTGTTCCCCTGTTTGTTTTCATGGGTCTTGCTCTGGAAAGATCCGGCCTGGCAAGGGAATTGCTGGAAACCATGGAAGAACTTTTTCAGAATGTCCGGGGCGGACTGGCCATTTCAGTGGTGGTGGTGGGTGCTTTACTGGGTGCTTCCACAGGCATTGTCGGGGCAACGGTTGTTACAATGGGCTTAATGTCCCTTCCCATCATGCTCAAGTATAACTATTCAAAATCTTTTTCTTCCGGAGTGGTTGCAGCCTCTGGGACATTGGGTCAGATTATCCCGCCCAGCATTGTTTTATTGCTTTTGGGACCTGTGATGGAGGTGCCCATTGGAGATATGTTTATTGGCGCTGTGATACCGGGAATGATCCTGGTTGGCCTGTATTGCTCTTTCATCTGGCTGTCTTCATTTTTTGGGACAAAACATGTTCCAGCACCCCAGGAAAAAGGTCCTGTGTTTGACAGGACCTTTATTTTAAAAATTTTCAAAGCCCTTATTCCCCCGCTGTTTTTAATAATTGCTGTTCTCGGTTCCATATTTGCGGGTATTGCCACACCCACGGAATCAGGCGCCATGGGTGCTGTTGGTGCGATTATTCTCACTGCTCTTAATGGAAAATTTTCCTTTTCATTATTGCATGATATTGCCAAGGGAACCATTCGAATGACCTGCATGGTTTTTATCATCATCATGGGGGCCACCTGTTTTGCCCTGGTTTTTAGAGGGCTTGGGGGTGATGATCTTCTCCGGGAATTTATCGCCAGCATGAATCTGTCCGGATGGCAGCTTGTGACCATGGTCATGATCTTTATTTTTATTCTTGGCTTTTTCCTTGATTTCATCGAAATTACCTTTATTCACATTCCCATCATAGCCCCCATTGTGGCTGATTACGGGTATGATCCTCTCTGGTTTGGCATCATGTTTGCCATGAACCTGCAGACCTCCTTTATGACACCCCCATTTGGGCCTTCTCTGTTTTATCTGAAAGGGGTTTGCCCGCCTGAAATCAAAACCATTGATGTGTATAGAGGGATTATTCCCTTTGTTTTTCTGCAGATCATCGGACTGATTATTATCGCCTTATGGCCATGCCTTGTCACCTGGCTGCCTGGGGTTGTTTACGGCAACTAGAAGTTTGGTAAAAGGATACTTTTATGGATGAAAAAATAATTTGCCGAAACATAAAAAACCTTAGGAAAAAAAACCGTCTTACCCTGGATAAACTTGCCGAAATGACAGGTCTAACAAAAGGATACCTGTCAAAGGTTGAACGATCTGAAAAAGCTCCGCCCTACTCCACGTTAAATAAAATTGCCGCTGCCCTGGAGATTGAGGTGACAAGTCTTCTTGAACAGAAGATTGACCCGCCTGAAGACCCGAGAATATGTTTCCAGAAAAAAAATGAAGGAAAACTGATCAAAGCAACCACCCGGGCTTCAGGGTATGACTATGAAGTCCTGGGTGCAGGCAAACCAGGCAAAAACATGGAACCCTTTATTATACATGCTCCTTTTGGCATTAAAAAAATGTATACCCATGAGGGGGAAGAATTCATCTATGTTCTTGAGGGAACCCTTGAATTTATTTATGGAGAAAAAAAAATCATCATGGAACCAGGAGACAATGTCTATTTTGATTCCTGTGTTCCCCATGGGGGAAGAAGCCTTGGAGATGAAAAAGCAAAACTGTTGGTCACTATATTCTTTTATAAAAGAAACCGTCAATAACCTGACCAGCTGACCATTTAAGAATCATGACATTGTAAAAGTTCCATGCTTTTATTTCCTGTTTTGATCCAAAATAGCCATCATTTTGTAATTTTTACTTTATCCATCATTTCACTTACTTTTTGGGAAAGATCCTTCATGATTATCGGTTTGATTAAAAAACCGCTAATACCCCTGGATAGTGCAGTTTCTTCGGACATGGTTTCACTGAACCCCGTGCAAAGCAATATGGGAATGTCAGGACGTATTCTGGTAAGTTCAGCTGCAAATTTGTCACCAGACAGGCCGGGCATTGCCATATCTGTGATAACCAGATCAAATTTATCGGGATTTGCCCGGAATGCTTCAAGGGCATCAATGCTGCTTATGCGTGAGGTAACCTGATACCCCAAACGCTCCAGCATCTGCTTTTCCATTGTAATTATACCTTCTTCATCATCCACAAGAAGAATCTGACCGGTTCCGCCCTGGATTATCTCTTTAGGCTGGATATTATGCTTTTCAAAACTGTTCATAACCACAGGCAGATATACATGAAATTCAGTTCCTTTACCTGGTTCGCTATATACCTGAACAGATCCTCCCATTCCAGTAACAATACCATGTACAACAGAAAGCCCCATTCCAGTGCCTTTGCCATTTTCTTTGGTGGTAAAAAACGGATCAAAAATTTTTTTCAAAATATCTTTGGAAATACCCGGGCCTGTATCCGCTATTGTCAGGCAGACGTAAACTCCAGGTACCATACCAGGGCTTAGTGTATCATCTTCATCCAATTCAACTTCCTTGAGGGCTACATTCAGCTCTCCTCCAGTCTCCTCCATGGCATGATAGGCATTGGTTGCCAGGTTCATTACTATCTGGTGCATCTGTATTGGATCCGCTTTGATCACACCGCAATCATCATGGATATTTTGCCTGATTTCAATGGTTGCGGGAATTGTAGAGCGAATTAATTTTAATGATTCCTTAATCATTGGCTGCATCTTCATCAATTTTAATTGAACAGCCTCCTGACGGGAAAATGTAAGAATCTGTTTTACCAGATCCCTGGCTCGCAGGGCACCAATATAAATTTCATTGAGACTGTTCCAAGACGGATTATCCTCCGGGATATCCTCTAAAAGCATCTCCGAATGCCCTATCACAGGAAAGAGAATATTATTAAAATCATGGGCAATCCCTCCCGCAAGGGTTCCAATGGATTCCATTTTTTGTGCCTGGCGGATTCTGGTTTCCATTTCTTTTATTTCAGTCATATCATGAAAAACGCAGAGCATGGAAACCAAACCATCTGCATGGAATACAGGCGAATTGGAAATATGGTAGAGTTTATCATCCCAGGGACTGATAATTTCAATTTTTATATTTTTACCCTGCATAATGGAATCATGGGGACACCATGGACATTTTTCATCAAGGCCATGGATAACTCTGTGACAGGATTCTCCAATGACATCAGAACCTATCCTTTTGATCATGGCAGGATTCATATATTCTATCAAATATTCTGATGAGCAGATATAGGCTGCATCATCCATGGCTTCCATCATTGATCGGTATTTTTCTTTGCTTTCCAGCAATTCAATTTCTTTTATTTTAAGATAACTAATGTCCAACGCTGTAAAAGTAACCCCTTTTGACATATCCTCCAGATCAATGGGAGTGGAGCTTAATAGTATGTCAATTATTCTTCCATCTTTATGCTGCCACTTTGTTTCAACGGTTCCCGTCCCTTGGCTGGTGATCTTTTCATATTTTTTTTTGCCCACATAGTCATAATCTTCATCACAGGGATAGAAGATCCTGGAACTTTGGCCGACCAACTCATTTTTTGAATACCCAACAATTTCACAGATGCGGTCATTAACCTTTACAATGACTCTTTCACAAACCACTCCAATACCCGTGGGTGCTGCCCTGAATATACTTTTAAGTTCCTTTTCACTCTCTTGTAAGGCCTCCTGGGTTTTCCTGCAATCTGACTCTGCCCGCTCCAGTTGGCCAACTCTTTTTTCCAATTCCTGGTAGCTTGGTTTTTCTGCCATATGAAATCTCTTTTATCTAATTTTTAAATTTTTCAGGAAACTAAACAATAAATTTATCGCGCATCAATTATCTTTAAAGTTTGATAATACAAGAGATAATTGCACAAAGCAAATTGATATTTTTTAAAACCCCATTAAAAACAACCCGTCACAATTTGCGGTCCTAACTGAATCAAGTGACGATTATTTCCCATTTTCCATCAAATCGTGTATATAATTATTCAACATGAACCGATGAAGGGAACAAATGAACCAGACCGAAATAGACCTTGTACTAAAGAACTATACCGCTTTTTTAAAAAGGATAGATACCCACATCCAAAGGGTGGGGGAAAACTATTCAGACAAAATTTTCTGCAAAAAAGGCTGTGACAGCTGTTGCAGATTTTTAAGTCTTTTTCCAGTTGAAGCCTTTGCCCTGTCATCCGCCTTCCGTAAGCTGGATAAATCCAACCAGGACCTTATTCAGGATAGTATGATCCGAAATAACCTGATCCCAAATAGAATGGATCAAACCAACCTGGATCAAACTAAGCTGGCTCCATCCGACCTGACACTGTCTAATGTGATTCTATCTGAATTGGAAAAAGAGGTCTGTCCCCTGTTGATCGATAAAGAATGTATTCTATATGGAGCCCGCCCCATAATCTGCAGAACCCACGGGTTTCCAATTTACATTGAAAAAGAAGGGGAAGGCCTGGTGGATTTTTGTCCCAAAAATTTTAAAGATGTTACCTCCTTTTCCAGGGACGCCCTTTTAAACCTTGAGCAGCTAAACATACTGCTGACAGCAATAAACACTCAATTTTTGGAATCCATTGAAACCGAGAACCCATTGCCGGACAGAATTCCCATTTCCCAGGCTTTATTCATGATAGAGGATCTTTAACCCTGGGAACAAAGCTTGACAACCCAGCCTTGAACAACCCTGTTTTTTTATTATTATTTTGACCTGGTATTAAGGTTACCCATGGACAAGGGTGAGGGTAGAAGCCGGAACAATACGAATTTTCCCTTTCAGCTTGGGCAGCTCTATTTCCAGGGTCTGGAGAGTGGCTTTGTAGGGATGACCGATTCCGATGGCTGTTCCATGTTTTTTGGCAATTCTGATCAGGCTCCGTAGTTGACCCGTGATATAGGTTATATCCTGAATATTGTCCAGGAATACGTCCCTCTGGGCAAATTTGAGATTAAGAAGCCGAGCTGATGCTTTGCCCTGGGACACAGGAGATGTCCTGGAATCAATGAAAAACAGATCTTTCTTCTTCAAAATAGTAAAAATCTGGTTTATCTTATCGGATTCGGCTGTCAATTTTGATCCCATATGATTATTTACACCTACAGCCCCTGGTACATCCTCTAAATTTTTCCGAAGCTGATCCAGGAGTCTGTCCGGTGTCATTGAGGACAAAAGCGCACCAGGTCCAGGGTTTACCTCCGGGTATTCAACCGGCTCCATGGGCAGGTGCAGCATGATCTGTGCCCCTTTTGCATGGAGTTTTTGAGAAATAGAGCGCCCAAAGGGAGAAAAGGGAAGCACGGAAAAAGTAATGCCTGGATCAAGATTACACAATTCCATTGCCATTTGCCTGTCATACCCGATATCATCAATAATAATAGCAACCCTGGGAATATCGTCCCCTACCTCTGGCAGAACGGGTTTCTTTTTCACATGATTTTGGTCCACATCCTCAAAAATCTCATACACAATAGACTGGAGGGATTTTTCCATGAGCCCGTTTGCTGGCTTTTTATTCTTGACATCATAGGTGTTTTCAACCACAGGTTCTATATGTTTTTTTTCCAAGAATGCAGAAGATTTTCCATCCTTGCGAATAATTTTGGAACTGGACTCTTTTTTTTCTACTTCTTTTTTTACAGGTCTTTTATTTGCCTGATTAATGAATATATCCGCCAGCATGGCCAGGGTGAGGCAGACGGCAACCAGGATGGCAATCCCCAAAAAAATCTTTTTAAATTCTTTAACAAAGTTTGTTTTCTTTTGTTTCCCGCTCCCTGTCTTTTTTAAGGGTCTGGTCTTTTTTTTTGGGGCTTTTTTCTGGGGAACCAGTTTTTTTTCCAGGGTACCTGTTTTTTTCCTAGTGGCCATTTAATTTACTGAAGACTCCATAACTTACCAGAATATCAAAGGCTCTTTTAACCTGGGCATCCTTCTGAAGCTGCTCAGCTTCCATAATCTGATTGGTTTTTTTTGATTTTTTTTCATCCAGTTTTTCAGGGTCAGGGTTTTCCCCATCAGAGTTTTCAGTGTTCCTTTTTTCAGGCTTTAAACTATTTTTCAAATCCTTTTCCTTCATCATCCTGTCAAAAACAGTACGCTTTTTTTCTTTTTTCTTGATGATCTCATGGGCCACTTCAATATCCGGTTGAATTCCCCTGGCCTGGATGGAACGGCCATTGGGGGTATAATATCGGGCAATGGTGTATTTGATGCCAAATCCGTCTTTAAGGGGATGTACTGTCTGGACAGATCCCTTTCCAAAAGAAGTAGTACCAAGAATAAGAGCCCTTGAATGGTCCTGGAGTGCCCCTGCCACAATCTCAGATGCAGATGCAGACCCTCCGTTGATCAGGACAACAATGGGATAATCTCTGTTTTCTTTGTTGGGATATGCATTGAATATCTGGGTATTTTTTTCCAGCCTGCCCTTTATGGAAACAATAGTACCCTGTTCCAGAAACAAATCGGAAATTTTAATGGCCTGGTCCAAAAGTCCGCCAGGATTATCCCGCAAATCAATGATAAGTCCTTTAAGGCCGTCTTTTTCCCCTTCAAGTTTTGTAAGATGTTTTTCCATGTCGTCCAGGGTATTCATCCTGAAATTTGTGACCCTGAGATACCCGTAACCGGGTTGCAGAATAGAAGATCTCACACTGGACATGGGTATAAGATCACGTTTCAGAACAAATTCCAGGCTGGCTGCCTCTCCTTCCCGGATAATGGTTATCAAAACTTCTTTGTATCGGGGGCCTCGCATCTTGCTCACCGCTTCCCACAGGGCCATATCCTTTGTGGACTGATCATCTATTTTGATAATAATATCACCTGCATGGATACCTGCATTGTAGGCAGGAGTACCTTCAATGGGCGAGACCACAGTGAGTATACCCTCTTTCATGGTTATCACTATACCAATGCCTGAAAATTCGCCCTTTGTATCATCCTGGAGATCGTCAAAGGCTTCGGGAGGCATAAAGCTTGAATGGGGGTCCAGATTTCCAACCATGCCCTTGATGGCATTGTGAATCAATTCCTGGGAATCCACCTCATCCACATAATTTTTTTCTATTTCCTCCAGGACATCTGCAAAAAGTTTCAATGATTTATAGGTATTTTCTTCTTCAGCACAAACCAGAGAAAAGCATCCTGTCATCCAAATGAGAACCAGTGCTGCAAACGTGACAGATACACTTTGCCTGGATGATTTGGAAAATTGATATCTCATATTTTTCATGCTCCTTTTTTTAACCATTTCATTGGGTTGACAGGTTTCCCATGGTGCCTGACTTCAAAATAGAGACACACACCCTTTATGGACCCCGTATCTCCGGCAGTTGCAATCACTTCTCCGGTATCAACGATTTCCCCTTTTTTTTTAAAAATTTCTTCCACATGGGCATACAAAGTATAATAATTATCGCCATGATTTATGATCATGAGATTTCCATACCCTTTCAACCATTGTGCAAACATCACCTCGCCCTTGAAAACTGACCGGACAGGTTCACCTCTTTCCACCTTTATATCAATTCCACTTTGAAAAGTGAAGGATTTGTAAGCCTTGTTTCCTGCATTGCCGGACTTTGATTCGATCCTCCCTTTAACCGGAATGGACAGACGTCCTTTCTGGCGTGAAAAGGATGATTCATCGATAGGTTTCAGGATTTCTTTTCCCAAAAGTCTGAGTTTTTCATCAAGGTCAAGGGCTGATTCTTTCAAGGATTCCAGGGCTGCCTGGGATAATCTCCTTTTTCTTCGAATCTCCTGTAAAATCGTTTCTTTTTTTAATGTTTCCTTTTCCTTGATCCGAATCTGGAGATTGAGCTCTGTTTCCAGCTCTATTTTTGCTGCAACCTGCTGCTTAAGTTCCTTTTCCAGACGATTCAATTTCTTAAGATCTTCAGTCTGGGCTTCGATAACCTCCATATCAGATTGAATCACCAGCTTCATTGAGTTCTGTTTTAAAAAAAAATCAAACACGGAAGAGGGAAGTCCTGCAATGTCCATTCGGCCTATCATGCGCATCCTGTACAAGGCGTTGAGGCGCTGACCTGCATAAACCTTTCTATCCTCTATATGGGATGTCAGAATTTTCCTGGATTCACGAATATTTTTGATCTTTTCTGCAAGATCTATAGTCTCACTGGACAGGAGATCTGATTTTAATCTGGCCTGGTTCAAAGCATAGTCAATTTCATTTAAACCTTCAATAAATTCAATCTCTTTTCTGGAAAAAGTCGCTACTTTTTTTTCCTCAAAAACAATTTTTTCATGGGTAGCATTTTTTTCCCGGACAACTGTTTTTTTCTGGGTAGCAATGCGGGAGTCAACTACCCTGTTTTTTTTACTATCCTTCTTTTTTATGGTTTTTACTGTAAGAGCTGTTTTCCTGAGAACTTCTATCTTCTTGTGAACTTCTATCACCTGCTTCAGGATAATATATTTAGGGCGATTCCGTATATAACCATTTTTGCCCTGAAACTCCACGGTGAGCCAGCTGCCAATTCCGCCTTTTTTTTCCAGGACATTTACCTCATCCCCTTTTTCAACCACAACAACCACATTGGCTGCCTGGGAGGGCTTTGCCCTTATATTCAGTTTAAAAGAATTGACAATCCCTTTAAACAGGACTCTTTCACTGGCATGGGAGATATCCATGGCAAGCAAAACAATGCATACCAAAAAGAAAAAAAAACTTATTTTAAAATTTGTTTTAAGGACAGATAACATCCAAACCAACCTAAAAATGTACTGCTGAATATAACAATCAATATTGATTTTACAGAAAGAAACCGCATATCAATATAAACATAACCAGTAAAATTATCTGTAATACCCGATGATATGGCCAGGTACCCGCCCAGAAGAATGGCAAGGCCCAGCACTCCACCAAAAAATCCCTGGAAAAGTCCTTCCACGTAAAAAGGAGTTTTGATAAAGCCCTCAGTGGCCCCCACCAGCCGCATGATCTCCACTTCAAGCCTTCTGGAATAAAAGGCCAGGCGGACTGTGTTGGCCGTGATAAACAATGCAATCAATAAAAAAAGACTGCACATGGCATATCCGGTCATTTTAAACAGTTTAAAAATATTTAAAAACTTGCCCAGCCATCCCTGGCCATACTCCACATTTTCTACCAGATCAAGGGCTTCAATATTCCTGGCAAAGGCCTGTACTTCTTCAAAACTATCATGGGATTTCATCTGGATCTCAATGGCATCGGGCAAAGGGTTTGTCTTAAGGGTTTTAAAAAATTCAGTCCGGCCAGACATCTCTTTCTTCAATTGTGACATTGCCTGGGATTTGGAAATAAAAACCATTTCATTAATTTCTCCCAGGCCGGTAATATTTTCCTTAAGTGTGGGAAGCATATCCATGGAAAATTCTTTTTCCAGATAAATCATGGCTCTTCCCCCCTGGTTCCAGGCTTCAATAACTCTGCTGGCATTTTCAAAAAAAAGCATGAAAACCGAAACAAGAAGTATTGATAGAGAGATGGTAATTATAGTAATAAAATTCAAAAACCGATTGGATCGTATATCTGCCAGGGCTTTTTTCATAAAACGGGTCATAGCATACTTCTCATCTTCATTACAGCATGGTAGAGGTTGTTTTCAATTTCCCATCTTCCAGGGCAATGTTCCTCCCCCTGATTGTACTTTCCATAAGATGGAGGTTATGGCTTGCCACAAGGATGGTAGCTCCTTTTTTATGATATCCTATCAAAAAATCCAGTATTGTCTGGGCTGCCTTTTCATCCAGGCTGCCCGTGGGTTCATCGGCCAGGATAATGGAAGGTTCCCCCACCACTGCCCTGGCAACGGCAACCCTCTGCTGCTCTCCGCCTGAAAGTGTGAGGGGCAGAGACTTGGCCTTTTTTCCCATTCCCGTTGTCCTGAGAACATGCATGACTTTTTTCCGGATATAGCCGGGCTTTTCACCGGCAGCTTCCAGCACCAATGCCACATTCTCAAATACCGTCCGGTTGGGGATCAGCTTAAAATCCTGAAAAATCATGCCAAACCTTCGCCTCAAAAATGGCAATTTCCCCGATGAAATTCTAGCCAGATTCATTCCATCAATGAGAATCTGACCTTCAGACACTTTCTCAGCAAGATAGAGCACTTTTAAAAGGGTTGATTTCCCTGCACCGGACGGGCCGGAAACAAAGATAAACTCCCCTTGCTCAATATCCAGGGAGACATCGCTCAATGCCAGCTTGCTTCCGTAGCGCTTACTGACATTAAACAACCTTATAATTGTATTATCATCTGCATTCATATTTTATCTATAGCCTGGTCATGGTCCATAATTGACTGAGACTGAATTTACTGATATAAACTGCCTGTGTCAAGGAGTGCTGAAAAACAGTTTTCCTTACATCAAGCCTTCACTGTAACCGTAAACCGGCTTCTTCCAATCAGTGAAGGCTTTGAATTATTCAAACATAGAAGGACAGCATAACAGGGACCCATTTTAAAAAAAAGGATCCCTACGCTTCCAGATTAATAATAAAGGGTTTTTTGTCCATGATTTTATTTGATTCCCATTGTCATATTGATGACAAGGCCTATGAGAATGACATTTCAGAAATGCTGGAAAGAGCGTGGCAGGAAAAGGTCAGGGGAATAATGATAGTGGGGGTTGATGTTCAAACCTCCCTGAAAGCCATCCAGATTGCTGCCGACAATGAGCATATAATCACTTCCGTGGGAATCCATCCCCATGATGCTTCCCACTGCTCCCCGGAGACCCTGGACACCCTGCAAAAACTTGCAGAAGAACATGACAGCGTAAAAGCCTGGGGTGAAACCGGCCTTGATTTTAACCGGATGTTTTCCCCGCAAAAAGACCAGGAAAAATGTTTTGAGGATCAGCTTGGCATTGCGGGTCACCTGGACCTGCCCATGATTTTCCATGAACGGGATTCCAGGGGCAGGTTTTACGAAATTTTAAAATCCTCGGGCCCGGAAACCAGAAAAGGAGTGGTTCATTGCTTTTCAGGAACCAGGGAAGAAATGTTTAAATACCTGGACCTGGGATATAATATTGGAATCACCGGCATTCTGACCATCAAAAAAAGAGGGGAATACCTGCGAAGCATTGCCCCTTTGATTCCCGAGGACAGGATACTGATAGAAACCGATGCCCCCTATTTGACCCCTGCCCCCCAGAAGAATAAATTCCGTCGCAATGAGCCGGCATTTGTAAAATCTGTTCTGCTGAAACTGGCTGAAATAAAAAATTCAGACCCGGATGAATTATCCTATACAATTTTTAATAATACTTTACAATTTTATCAACTTAGCCAGACCGATTTTGTCGGTTAGAATTTCACTATCCCGAATTTTAATTTTTTACCATCAATTTTTCCACAGCCTTTTCAAGGCCGTCCAGAGAAAGCTCAAACATGGGGAAAATCTTGGATATGGCCATGATGGTATGGGTGTATCCCCACATGGATTCCTGCACAGGGTTGAGCCATACCGCATGGGAAAATGTATCGGCCAAAAACTTTAATTGTTCAAGACTGGGCCTGCCGCTTCTTTCAGAAATATGAATAGAACCGTCACTGGCCATGAGTTCATAGGGTGCCATGCTGGCATCCCCCAAAACAATGAGCCGTGTGTCCGGATCAATCCGGGAAAACTCCATGATATTTTTGGGTTTTTTGTACCGGGCTGTATCTTCCCAAAGACAATCATAAATCGTGTTGTGGAAAAAATAGGTCTTAACCTCTTTAAACTGTGACCTGGCATAATCAAACAGAGTCTGCACCACCTGAATATAGGGATCCATGGACCAGCCCCCGTTGTCAATGGCAAGGATAATCTTGAGCCTGTCCTTCAGGGCCCGGTCAAAGACAAGCTCGATCTCACCGGCATTACGCATGGTCTCATAGATGGTTTCATCAATATTAATCATATCCCTGGGACCTGCAGGGATCAGGTTCCGCAGCCGTTTCAGGGCCTCCCCTATCCTTGCCTGGGTAAGGGGCCCCTTTGTGGAATAATCCTTGTAGCGCCGCTCATTGGCTACCTTGACCGCTGATTTATTCCGGGATTCGCCTCCCACCCGCATACCGCCGGGATGGTGCCCGGAATGACCCACAGGAGAATACCCCCCTGTGCCGATCCATTTTCCCCCTCCGTCATGGCGCCCGTCCTGGTCCTTGAGGCGTTTCTTAAAATACTCAATCAATTCCTCCGGGGACATCTTCTTGAGTTTTTCTTCATCCATACCCAGGGCGTCCGCCACCTGTTTGGGATTTTTAAGCCACTCGTCCAGCATGCCCCTGGCAATCTCATCCATCTCAAACCCGCCGTCTTCCGGCAGGGGAACCCCTTCAAAATGGTGGGCAAAGACCTGGTCATAGAGATCAAAATATTTTTCACTCTTAACAAGGATGGACCGGGCACAGGTATAAAATTCATCCAGGCTGTTGATAATCCCCTGATGCAATGCTTTCTGCAATGTCAGAAAGGAGGTTGGAGAAACTGGGATACCCACCTCTTTGAGCGTATAAAAAAACTTTAAAAACATGAATCACCGCCCATTAAAATAATTTTCGTCTGGATGTCAGGTTTTGAGCCCGTTCATAATCCGGACTCTTTTTAAACAGAACACCCAGAAACGGCATTTTCCCCTTAACAAGATCTTTGGCCCTGAAATCCGGATCCGCATTCAAAGCCCTTATCCAGTTGATCAATTCCCTTGTGGCTGGTTTTTTTTCAATGGCATCAATTTCCCTGAGGCTGTAAAAGGAATCAATGGCATTTTCAGCCAGCTTCTCATCAATATCTTCAAAATGGACCCTGATAATTTTGCGCATCATTTTAGGATCAGGAAATGCAATGTGGTGAAAATTACACCTGCCCAGAAAAGGATCTGACAAATCTTTTTTTGCATTGGAGGTAATAATGATAACAGGTCTGTGTATTGCTTTTACGGTCTTGTCGGTTTCAATAATATCAAACTGCATCTGATCCAGAACATCCAGCATATCATCCTGAAAATCCGTATCTGCCTTATCAATCTCATCAATCAGCAATACGGTTCTCTTGTCAGCACAAAAGGCCTGGCCGATTTTCCCCATTTTAATATAGTCATCAATATTGCTCACATCCCTTGAAGAATCACCAAATCTTGAATCGTTCAACCGGGTCAGGGTATCATACTGGTAAAGGGCTTCCACAAGTTTCATGCTCGATTTAACATTTAAAACGATCAGGGGCATGGCAAGGGTTTCTGCAATGGCATGGGCCAGCATGGTTTTGCCTGTACCCGGTTCCCCCTTGAGCAGCAGAGGCATTTCCAGTTTCATTGATATGTTGACAATTGAAGCCAGTTCATTGTCCAGGACATATTTTTTTGCATTATTGAATTCATTTGCATTATTGGATTCCATTCGTACTATCTCCATATGTATTGGGGGTTATCACTATTCTTACATTATAGGTGAAGTTAATAATTATCAGGCAAGAGTCAACAGCGAACCCTCAACTATTCTGGAACAGCAAAATATAGTGAACAATATTTTCACAAGTATTTTGTCACAAACAATTTCCTCCAAATAATTTCTTACAAAAATGTATTTTTAAATTTATCCGGCAACTTCTAAAAGATTGACACTGATAAAACTTAATGGTAATAGTTTTATTTTGAATTTAAAAGCTATGAAACAAATAGGAGTATACTATGATTGGTGGATTGGGAATGCCTGAACTAATAATAATTCTTGTCATTATTCTTATCATCTTTGGTGCTGGCAAACTGCCTGAAATAGGCGCAGGCCTGGGCAAAGGCATTAAAAACTTCAAAAAGGCCACCAAAGACCCTGTCATTGAAACCAAGGATGATGAGCCCGAAAAAATCGAAAAAGATTAGTTTTCTTTCCTTTTCATAAATAGTGTATTGTAACAGCCAGACATTTTACCATGTCTGGCTGTTGTTTTTCCCCTCCTGTTCCGAAAAAAATTAAACCAGAATTAATGTTCCCTGTTAAACAATTACAAAAATGAAACTTTATATGTCTTATATATTACTTTTTTGTAATTAATATACCTGCTTTTTTATTTCCCACCCTTCTTTCAACCCCTTGCCCAGGGCAAAAGCCCTGTCATTACAACCCTGGCACGGGCATTGCTAATATACTTTGGCAACAATTGATTTAATCAATAATGGGTCTATCAAGTATTTGTTTGACGAAAGATCAAATGATTAACCCTTTTTTTAAGAATGGATTTATAAATTGAACGTAGACAGGATAGAAGCAGCAATTTTAATCAAGAAAAAAGAGCAGGCAATCAAGGATTTCCTTGAAGGAAAAAAAATCAACCTCCTTAAGACCCTGTCTTCCTGTCTGGACGAATACTTTTACACTGTATTTGAAAAAAGCATTGCTGCCCGGAAAATGGTTGTCTCGGGCAATGCTTTTGCTATTATTGCCCTGGGGGGATATGGCAGAAAAGAACAATGTGTCCATTCAGATATCGACCTTTTACTCCTCTTTGACAAATCAGTGCCTCCGGAAGTTGAGGCCTTTGTACAGGAACTTTTATATCCATTGTGGGATGCCCGCTTTGAAGTAGGATATGCCGTTCGAAGCATTGATGAATGCATTGATATGGCTTTTGAGAGGTTTGATATTTTAACCACTGTTCTGGATGCACGGTTTATCTGCGGCGCCTCCCTGGTCTATTCTTCATTTATGGAAAAATTCAGATCACAACTATCGGGGAAACATCTGAAAAAAATCTTTACCTATCTTTTTGAACATGGAGAAAAACGGCTTAAAGACTTTGGGGACTCCACCTATCTTGTGGCACCGGACCTTAAATCCGGATTTGGCGGCCTACGGGATTACCATACCCTTCTTTGGTATGCAAAACTCAAGTCCAATATCAAATCCCGGAGGGACCTGGAATATTATGGATTCCTGTCAAATATTGAATATGCCAGCCTTGAAGACTCCCTGGCCTATATCTGGGATATCCGAAACCGCCTTCATTATATCACCCGCCGGAAATGCGACACCCTTCATTTTGAATACCAGACAGAAGTGGCAAGTCTTCTGGGCTATAAAAACAAAGCAAAACAGACCGATGTGGAACTCTTTCTTGGTGAACTCCACGCAAAGATGGAATTTTTAAAACAAATTAATCAAATCACATTTGAAGACATCCTTTCCAGCTGTAGAATCAAAAAAGAATCAGCAGTATCCAGACCCACGAAAACCGAAGGCCTGATTATTAAAAAAAAGCGCCTCCATTTTGCCAACACCGTGGTCATACTCCAGAGGCCAGACTTGCTGTTGAAAATATTTCTTGAAAGCGGCCAGTCCAAAATACCCCTTTCCATTGAGGCCAGGCGAATTGTATCTGAATTCTTACACCTGGTGGATGAAAAGGTCAAAATAGACCCCAGGTGCATTAAAACATTCAAACAAATCATTGCATTGTCATATTGGAAATTCAATGTCCTTAATGTCATGCTGTCCACGGGAGTTCTTGAAAGATTCATCCCTGAGTTCTCCGCCATTGTCGATAAAATTCAATACAATCACTACCATTTATTCCCCGTTGACAAACATTCCATCCGCTGCGTACAGGTGATCAATAATTTTAAGGAATCCAATGACATGGGCATGGACACTCTTTATTCCAATGTTTTCAAAGAGGTCAGGAATAAAAATGCACTGCTTATGGCTGCCTTGCTCCATGATATTGGAAAATCTGATCCAGCCAAGGAACATTCAAAACGGGGGGCTAAAATTGCCGGACCCATACTGGACAGACTGGGATTCAAGGCAACAGATAAAGAGGATGCTCTGTTTCTTATCCAGAACCACCTGCTGTTGGCAAAAATCGCCACACGAAGGGATATTTTTGATGAAGAAACCGCAGTATTCACAGCCAACAAGGTAGGTAAAATAAGGCTTTTAAGAATGCTTTTTCTACTGACCATAGCCGATTCCAAGGCAACCGGCCCCAAGGCATGGAACGACTGGACCGAAAATCTGTTTAAAGACCTGTTCCTGAAAACCATGGGTATTCTCAAGACTGGAGAACTTGCATCCAAAAAAAACCAGCGACTTATAGACAAAAAGAAAAAACAAGTTATGACCCTGCTAAGGGAAAACCGGCAGGAAGAAATTGTCAACCATCAGCTGGATAAAATGTCAAGGCGCTACCTCTTATATGTCACTCCCCAGAATATAGTTGACCATATAAACCTGTATCGGAACCTGGGAACCAGGGATTTTATCTGGCAGATAACAAAGGGAAAAGACCCAAATATCAGAACGATTTCCATATGCGGAAAGGACAAACCCGGTTTTTATTCCAAAATTGCCGGGATATTTTTCTTAAACAACATTAATATTGTTGCCTCCCAGGCCTATTCCCTGGGAGACATACATATCCTGGATATCTTCAAGGTCATGGCCCCCCAGGACCCGCTCTTTGAAAAAGAAAAATGGGAAAAAGCGGAAAAAGACCTGATCCATGCCCTTGTGGATGATCATTTTCTGGATAAGGCCCTTGAGAAAATCCCGGACACCCTTGCCGTGTCATCGGGAAATACTCCGGAACCAAACCAGATCAGGATTGACAATGAAACATCAAGCTTTTTCACCATAGTTGAAGTGATAACCTATGATTTCCCCGGTCTCTTGTTCTCCATCACCAATGCCCTGTACCGCAATGGCACCAATGTGAATGTGGCAATGGTGGGAGGCAAGGTGGACCAGATAATGGATATTTTTTATATCAAAGACGTTCATGACGATCAGAAAATCGAATCAAAAAAAAGACTTACCCAGATTAAAACATCTATTTTAAACAGTCTTCCACACATATATTCAAAGGAGGTTATAAATGAAAAAGATTGAGGCGATCATCAAGCCCTTTAAACTTGATGATGTCAAAGAAGCACTCAGCGAAATCGGAATTTACGGGATGACCGTCACGGAAGTCAACGGATACGGACGACAGAAAGGACATAAGGAAATTTACAGAGGGGCTGAATATGTTGTTGATTTTGTTCCCAAGATAAAAGTGGAAATTGTGGTCAGTGATGAAAGATCGGAAGAGGCTGTGGACACGGTCAGGAATGCTGCCAACTCCGGCAAAATTGGAGATGGCAAGATATTTGTCTCCAACGTTGAGCAGGCCATAAGGGTCAGAACCAATGAAACAGGAAACGAAGCACTTTAATATAAGTTCAATTCAAACAAAAAAAAGAAAGAAAGAAAGGGAAGACCATGACACCAAAACAAGTAATTGCAATGGCAAAGGAAAATAATGTTCGAGTAGTTGATCTCCGTTATATGGACTTTATTGGAACCTGGCAGCATTTTTCAGTACCCATCGGAGAGTTAAGCGAATCTGCATTTGAAGACGGATTCGGATTTGACGGCTCCAGCATGCGGGCATGGCAGAATATTGACAACTCCGACATGATCGTTATTCCAGAGCCAGATACCGCAAAAATCGATCCGTTTTTCAAAGTCCCCACCCTGGCCATAATCGGAGACATCCATATGCCCATTACCCAGGAAGCCTACAGCCGTGACCCCAGGGGGATTGCAAAAAAAGTGGAACAGTACATTAAAAGCACCGGCATTGGTGATACCATATATGTGGGACCCGAACCTGAATTCTTTATCTTCTCCAATATCCGGTATAGTTCTGAACCCAATGCATCCTTCTTTGAAATTGACTCCCCGGAAGCCCATTGGAATACCGGCCTTGATGAAATGCCCAACCTGGGGTACAAAATCCGGCCCAAATCCGGCTACTTTCCTTTGCCGCCGGCTGACAAATACCAGGACATGAGAACCGAAATGATGCTCACTCTGGAAGACCTGGGCATAGCCATGGAATGCCAGCACCATGAAGTCGCTGCAGCCGGACAGTCTGAAATCGATCTTCGGTTTGATTCCCTTTTAAATATGGGTGACAGCCTTGCCTGGTTTAAATATGTCCTGAAAAATGTAGCTGCCAAACACAACCATACCGTCACCTTTATGCCCAAACCCCTTTATGGTGACAATGGAACCGGCATGCACACTCACATGAGTTTCTGGAAAGACGGCAATCCCTTGTTTGCAGGCAACAAATATGCGGGCATGTCTGACATGGCCCTGTATTCCATAGGCGGTATCATGAAGCATTGCAAGGCCCTCTGCGCCATAACCAATCCCACTACCAACTCTTACAAGAGACTGGTACCCGGGTTTGAAGCTCCCATCAATCTGGCCTACTCCAGCCGGAACAGGAGTGCTGCCATAAGACTGCCCATGTATTCCGCTGCGCCCCAAGCCAAACGAGTTGAATTCAGGACTCCTGATCCCTCAGCCAACGGCTATCTGGCATTTTCCGCCATTGCCATGGCCATGATCGACGGTATCCAGAACAAAATTGATCCGGGAGATCCCATGGACAAAAACATCTATGATCTGCCCCCGGAAGAACTGGCAAAAATGGAATCCGCCCCCGGTTCCCTGGAAGAAGCCCTGGCCGCTCTTAAAGAAGACCATGAGTTTCTGCTCAAAGGAGATGTCTTTACCAAGGACGTTATTGACTATTGGATTGACTATAAAATGGAAAATGAAGTCAAACCGGTTATCAGCCGTCCCCATCCCCATGAATTTTATCTATATTATGACATCTAAGGACCGCAGATGAAATAAGACAGTAACGGTTGGGCCTGGGGAATTATTCCCAGGGCCCAACCCTTTTCCTCTGACTTTTACTTATTACAAAGACCTAAATCTTTCTGGCAAACACCCATGTCATAAGGCATCCTCCAATGTCGCTCTATTTCGTTCCTATCTGCATTTTTTTTAATGCAATCAGAAAAAAAATAGGTTATAAGAAAATAAACAAAAATTGGTGTCCCACTTTATTGGATATTGACTTGAAAAAATAGCGGGGAGTTGGAATTTATACCATGGGAATTTTGCCATTGTCATATAAACGGATATCTGGATTTCTCTTCATTTTATTATTTTGTTTTTCCATAACTGTCCACCCTGCAATGGGAAAGGAGCCTCAAAAAGGGAATGAATTTGATAAATTATCCCAGCGTCTCATCAAGGACGGATTTACACCTGAAAAAATCAACACCCTTTTTTCCAATGACCAGGTATTTTTCAACCCGGCAGGTGTTTCCCTGTTTTTCATCCATTCAGAATCCAGCCTGGATTATGACCAGTTTGTTTCGCCGAAATCCATTGCAAAAGCCCATAAATATCTGGAGACTCACCAGGAAAGCTTAACCCTTGCAGAAAAAACATATGGGGTGAGCAAAACCGTTATCACTGCCATTTTGCTTGTTGAAACCCGCCTGGGCACCTACCTTGGAAAACGAACCGTAATCAACACATTGTCCACCATGGCTGCACTCACCGATGAGACCCTGCGGGAAAAAATATGGAAATCCATTCCAGACAAGAAAAAACCCAAACGGGAAGCTTTTTTGAAAAAGGTAAAAAAACGATCCAAATGGGGATATGCAGAACTAAAGGCCCTGATAAAATATACAAGCCGGGAAGGTGTTGCCCCTGAAACCATAAAAGGATCCTATGCCGGGGCCATGGGCATATCCCAATTCATGCCTTCCAATGCATTGACCCTGGCAAAAGATGGGGATAATGACGGCAAGATAAACCTGTTCACCCATAGCGATGCCATTTTTTCCGTGGCCAATTATCTCAAACACCACGGCTGGAAACCAGGAATCACACGTCAGCGCCAGCACGAAGTTCTATTCCGGTACAATCACAGCAACTATTATGTGGACACCCTTTTAAAAATCTCAGACAAATTAAAATAATAAAATGCTTACCCATCTCATGGATAATCTTGCCCTTTATATTCTGCTTACATCGGCCATATCCTTCGGCCTGACCATGCTGGCCCTCATTGATATCATTAAAAAAGATTTCAGCTCCATTAAAATCAAGGTTCTCTGGCACTTTGTGGCCCTGATTCCCATCATTGGCTGGCTAATCTACCTGATCTTCGGATATAGAAAAGGTCAAAAAAAGCCTCTTTAGCCTGGAATTTTAATTGACATTTTCCCCCATCCAGTATAAATAAAAGCCTCTACTGCTGGTCCCATCGTCTAGCGGTTAGGACGCTGGCCTCTCACGCCGGAAACCGGGGTTCGATTCCCCGTGGGATCACCAAGTAAACACAAGGGTTTTCAGAAATTGTCTGAAAGCCTTTTTTGTTTCTCCGGTCCGCTTTCGGTCCTCTAAAAATTTTTGCTTTGCGCAATTGGGATTTGGCAAAATTCTACAAATCCAGTTTGACTGAATTCCCATAGGGTAAAGTATCAACTAGTTGCTTCTATCGATTCAAACATAAAATATTGGCAAGCAACTATAGGCCAAAATTACTAAACACTTCTTCCCGGTGCCACTTTAAAGATTCCTGATGTGGATAATATTTCTCATCGCCCGGTAAATCAATTTTATTGCCCTCCTTTTCCAATATAGGGAATTTATTAAAACTTGCTGACTTTGCTTTTGGGTTTACAATAATCTCATATTGATCAGAAATGGTAAAAATGCCTTTATCAAAAGCCCAGTGAGCCGTACTAGATAGAGCAAGCCCATTCCTTGGATCATCAGAACCATTTTTGCTTTTAGAAATAATGTGTGCAGCCTGCGCCTCTGCCATATTATGATATTTGAATTTCACACCGGTTACTGAACAAGAATGGCCATATTGTTCCAGAATAATTTTTTTGAATGTTTGTTCACGTTTAATTTTCGATACTTTATAAATCACTTTCTCTTCTTCAACGAATGGATGAAACTCTTCAAAGGCTGCTTCACGCATTGAATATTCCACAATTAACTCTTCTTGAACCCCGTTTCCAAACCTGTTTAAGCATTCATTATCAATATGGTGGATATCAAACTGTTCCTTGATGGGATCAAAGTGATGTATTATGCCAAGCCCAAGCAACCTGTATTTTATTCCAAGTCTTTTATTATTTGATGTTTGCAATAAAACAATGACAGGTTCTTTATCCGTCATACAATTTACCAAGGCTTTATTTTGAGCGATATGAACGCCTCCCGATCTAGCAGAGTAACTGATTCGCCACCTACCGTCATTTAAATATTCCAATTTGTCTGAATACGAATTGACCTGCATACTGGCGATACTCAGAGCATATTTACTCCACTTAGGTTTATAGATACCTTCAATCAGAGGGTGAACCCTCTCAATCCCTGAAAGATACTCCTTCGTTCTTCTTAAAAAAGATGGCGTTACGATGGTTCCAAAAAAAGGCAAAAGTGCTCTGAAAATATCCCAGCGAATATCAGAGTCTTTTACTATTTTTGAAACCATTTATTAAACCTATTTCATGAAAAATAATTCAAATTTTCTTGTCAATATCAGATAAGCTTCATTTTAAAATCCTCGAATATCTCCAGCTTAAGGATTCGGATTTTGGATAATATTTTTCATCCTGTGGCAACAAAATTGTTCGTTTATTCAAGCTAATGATCTCCTTACAGCCCTCAATTCTATCATCAAGTTCCGGAGAAACATGCCATAAATTATCAGTTCCCGGTACGATTAAGAATTTATCCATAGCCCAATGGTGATTTTTACATAATGCAATTCCATTCCTTGGATCATCGTCCTGAGATTCACTAAAAGGAATAAGGTGGGCGGCATCAATGATTACCAGTCCGTTTAAATTAAGACGCAACCCGCAGGCCGCACATCGGTAATCATAAATATCCCTTATCGTCCGAGCAAAAACGGTGGACCTGTATGTTGATTTAGTTTCTTTTATTTTATCAGGTTCACTTTTCAAAATAATTTCATAGCCTGATATCTCTTTTTCTTCTTCCATAATGTTTTGGATTTGATTTTTGAATTTTGGGAAATATGATTGAATCAAGGCATCCCTCAACATATTCAAAGCAGTCTGATCTTGGAGATAAGCCCATAGCTCTTCATCCAGGTATGCATATTGAACAACTCCTATAAATTTTTTTATACTGCCTGGGTCACTGAGTGCCTTGTAAGACTGATCCTCTTCATTGAATGGCCTGTGATGAAAAAATCCATCTCCACGAAGATAGAAAAAAGGCAAAAGCGGATTCAATGCATCCTTTTCGGATCTAACAATATCAAAGAACCGTTTGAAAAGTTCAGGTAGGTGTGGGGAATATTCAATTCTGTTGGATGTAATTTTCCTGTTTTCTATCAAAGAAAGAATTGCCATCATCATTATCGGTTTATGTGGTTTAACATGGCCATGACTCAGACCTGTTCTCAGATTTGTAAATTTTTCCAGATAAGCATCCAAATCCATTTAAACATACCCTTCAGCAAGAACAGCAAACTGAAAAAGAAGAGCGCTGTGTTCAAAAAGAAACGAAAAGTTTGGAGATTTCTCTGTTTTACTTTTTACGGTTGTATCCATTTCAATTAATCCCGACCTATTATTCCCGGTATTTTTAGCTATTTACAAACCGTACCACCATTCCAATATCGCTTAATCACTGTGAAATCAATAAAATATAGTAAATTTACATAAATTTCCGTTATTCCTGGTCAAACCCTGTTTTCTTATCTGAAAATCCCAGCACAGGAGTATATCATCATAACCAAAAAAGATTACAGTGATTCATATTCTGATGAAAATTTCTGGAACAAAGTAACCCGAAATCTTGTTCTTAAATTCATTTGAGGATATATAGGTATATAATCTGCGCTTTGTTATTGGCAACTTTACTGGTGAGATAAATGTCTAAAAATGAAATGAAGTGTTACATTATTGCAGGACCCAACGGTGCTGGAAAAACAACCTTTGCCGAAAATTTTCTACCTGAAGAAGCGGGTTGTCTGAATTTTCTAAATGCTGATTTAATTGCCAGAGGAATTGCACCCTTCAACCCTGAAAGCATCGCATTAGAAGCCGGTAAGCTTTTTTTAAAAAGGATGGATACTATTGCTACCAATAAAGAATCTTTTGCATTTGAAACAACATTGAGCGGATTAAAAACTGGAAAAAGGCCGGCTATGAAATAATTCTGTATTTTCTTAAACTTCCCAGCGAAGAAATGGCACTCAAGCGTGTCCAGACAAGGGTATCTGAAGGTGGACACAATGTTCCTGAAAATGTTATTATAAGAAGGTTTCATCGAGGATGGGCCAATTTTCAAAAACATTATAAACACATGGTTGATGATTGGGTGGTTTTTGATAATTCCGGTGATATACCCTTGATTTTGGAGGAAAAAGCATGAAAGAAGAATTAAACTCACAATTGGCTTTAAATGCAATGCACCGGGCTTCGAAGAAAGCAATTGAAAAAGCTGCCAATCTGGACCTGTCAATCCCCTTATGGAAGGATGGTAAAATCATTTTTGTAAAAGCCAAGGATAAACTTCAAAAATTACGCATTGCATAATTGACCGTTGAAGTTATGAAGGCCGATATCAGCATCGGAGCCCAAAATATTCCAGTCCGCCTCCGGTCCTCTGAAAATTTTTGCTTAATAAAAGCCTGTTTTTTCATTCAGCTCAATCTCCAATTATGTTGACAGCAAACTTTTTTTAATTTGGCTTCAGGCTACAGGTAAAAAGTAGTATTACCCAGGCCTCCTATCTTTTGCCTTCAGTCCGTTTTTTTATTCATCTATACCCCGAACCCCGAAATTATATTATGATACTATTTTTGAGGAAAGAAAAAATCAGACAAGAAGTTGGGACAATTAAAATTACCACTTACAGAAGAGAAAAATATGGCAAACCAAGGAAACTCTGCAAGAACGGATCAAGCGATCTGGCCGGGAATTAGTGGAGGGGACTTTACACCGCTCACTACCCTTGATATCCAACGTATCCATTTTACGGCGCTTGATGTCCTTGAAAATATCGGTATCGCTAAACCAACACCGGAGCTGCTCCAATATGCCCTGCCCGGTGGTTGCATATTGGGCGACGACGGTCGCCTAAAGTTTCCCCGGGCAATGGTTGAAGATATTTTAGCCCACACGGCCAAAAAACTAATCAATTATGGTATCGATCCAAAATATGATTTGGAAGTGAGCGGACAGCGCGTTCACCTGGCTACCGCAGGTGAGGCGGTCAGTATTCTGGATTATGAAACCCAGTCCCATCGCCCGTCCACCCTGGTTGATCTATATGATGCGGCCCGCCTGGCCGATCAACTGGATAGCCTTCATATCTTTGGACAGCCGTTTATTGCCAATGAGTATAGTGAGGATCTTTACATCCATGATATCAATATTGCCTATGCCCAGCTGGCCGGCACCAGGAAACATATTGTACTGGCAATAGGCGATGTGGGACACATCGATCCCATCATCTCCTTGTTCGACATGTTTTTGGGTAAAGATGGCAGTTTTCTAAGACGTCCATTCTGTTCCTTCACCGGGTGCCCGATTATTTCACCACTGACGTTCAGCAATGAAAGTCTTGCTGTATTGATTAAAATGGCTCAACTCGGGCTGCCAGGAGAGGTTACCATTGCCGCCCAGGCTGGGGCGACGGCTCCTTCGGCACTAGCCGGCGCCATGGTACAAACCTTTGCGGAAACCTTAGCCTGCCTCTGTGTTGTAAACTTTATCCGCCCGGGTATGACAATTAGCTTTGGCATGTGGCCCTTCATTACGGATTTAAGAACCGGCAATTTTACTGGCGGCGGCGGTGAAGAGGCCCTGATAAGCGCTGCAACGGCCCAGCTTTGCAATTATTATGGTTTAATAACAAATATCCCTTCAGGTATGACCGATTCAAAAACCATGGATGCCCAGGCCGGATATGAAAAGGGGATCACAACCACTGCTGCGGCCTTGGCCGGTGGTAACATAATCAGCTGTTATCCCGGTATGGTCGCAAGCCTGATGACCCATTCTTTTGAGGGCATGGTGATTGACAATGATATGCTTGCCAGTGTACTTCGACTGGTGCGGGGAATCGAGGTAAACGATGAAACTTTATCATTTGATGTCATCAAGGAAACCATTTTGGGCCCGGGGCATTATTTGGGTCACAGCCAGACTGTTCGGCTGATGAAAAGCGAGTTTGTTTATCCTGAAATTGCCGACCGCCGTTTGCCTGATCACTGGCTAAATGATGGGAAAAAATCAATTTATGACCAGGCCCATAAAAAAGTTAAAAAAATGTTATCTGGTCACTACCCCGAGTATATTGATCCTGCAACGGATGTACGCATTCGGAATCAATTTTCCATTAAACTGAAAACAGCAGATATGAAACCTGGAAACGGGCGTTGGGAATAGGCAAAACCATAATACAAAACCTTAGGCAGTTGGGCAGGCGAACAGGGCTGATTCATATGATGACGACAATGCAGAGCCCGGCTGTAACCCATGCAGCCAGGCTCCCTGAATACAAATGGATAAAGATGCAAGAGTTTTTATAGATCTGCAAAGGTCTATGATATGGCAGACAACCTGGTGGCATCGGGACAGGGTGTGTTCCGCTACCGAACGGGCGATGAAAAAGACTAGTGGCTTTGTCTTGTAATCTCTCTTCGGGGAAAGAATAAAAGGTCTATGGAATTTTGTACGGGTCTGATATGGATTTTAAAACTTCAGTTGCCCATCTTTGTGCATCAATAAACGGACTGATCACATATCAATGGTTGGAAAAATTTGCAATTGGGGATTTGGTAAATTACTTAAAAATCGTTTAAATTAACACCCTCTGGTACGGAATCTATACTATTTGTTGATGATGAAGAGACTATTGTGAATATGGCTGGGAAAACATTTGAACGACTTGGTTATCAGGTTAGGAAAAGTTTAAACCCAATAGAAGCACTGGAAATATTTCAATCAAGCCCTGATTCTTTTGACCCGGTTATAACGGATATGACCATGCCACAGATCGCCGGTGCCAAATTGTCCAAAAAGTTAAAGGAAGTGCGATTCGATATTCCTTTCATTATCTGTACTGGACATAGTACGGTTATCAAGGAAGAAAAAGCAAGGCAAAATGGTATCGAAGGGTTGGTTATGAAACCTGTATCCAAGTCAAAAATTGCAAAAGTCACAAGAAAATTTTTAGACAAATAATAAAGATTTCTCAATTGAGGTAGGTTCAAAATATGTTTTTGAAATGGCTATTCACTGGATAGTAAAAAACCGATTATAGTGTATAGCTATATGGGGTTTCGGCTGAAAGATATCAGCGTTCACTGGTATTTTAAAGACTCAGTTCAAACAAAATTTGGGAGCCACTACATCTGGCATCTGATGCTTTTTCCAGAGTAGAACTTTGCATTCACTTATATAAGTCCAGGACATCAAGGATCAGGTAAAGTCTATGTTACCGAAAAAATGTCGTGGTGTTATTTCAATAAAACCGACCTACAAATCATAAAAAAAACCTTGGTTTCAAGGCAACTGGATTTTTTTCTTGTGACTTTAATACATATTTCTTTATTACCGATTAGCAGTGACAGCTTGTTGCTATCCTGCCATTTCTGCAGCCGCAGTCTCATTGATCTGATCCCGCAGTTTACCGCCACATTTGAAAGTAACCGTTCTTCTACCATCCAACATCATATTTTTACCAGTCGCAGGATTCCGTCCCTTTCTGGGAGCTTTCTCATTAACCTGGAACCGCCCAAAACCAGAGACCATGATATCTTCACCTGATGCCAAGGTGGATTTGATAATCTCAAGTAATTCTTCCACGGTATCTTTGGCGTCAGGGCCTGATATGTTGAATTCTTCTGATATTCTCTCAATAATATCCAATTTGGTAAGTGTCAATTTTCTCCTCATACAACTCTTTGAAAACATTTACAGATTTGGCCTATTCATCATATTACATCGATTTTCTCATCTCAAGGGCTTCTCTATTTTCAGGGTCTTTTCGAAGCACGGTGTTTAAATAATCATCGGCTTTCAGAACCTTATCTTTGTCAAAATAAATTTTCGCAATCTGAAGTTTTACATCAATCCGACTACTTTGATGCCTGTCCACAGTCTTAAAATATCCCAGCGCCTTGTCTGAGTCCCCGATGGTTTGATATACAACTCCGGCTTTATAGACTGTATCATATTTAGACGGAACTTCTTTGATGATGCTATCCAACAGTGTTTTTGAATATTCAAATTCATCACATTCAATACAAATATCTGCGATAAGCTCTTTTGTATAGACCTGTTTCTTTGCTGTGGATATAGCTTTTTTAAAAATTTCTATAGCCTTATTCGACAAGCCTTTGTTAAAAAGCCTTTTTCCCAGGTCTATGGCTTGATCATTATATTTAGAGGTTAAAGACATTACTTCGAGATAATATTTTGCAGCGGTTTCTAAATCTCCTGTTTTTCTGTGCATTTCTCCAAGTATATATCTTGTGGTTGCATCTTGTGGGTTAACGGATGCTGCTTTTTGGAGACATTTGACCGCTATTTGTGATTTTTCGGTTTTCTCGTATAATAGTCCTAATTCCCGTAACAACCTTGATGCGGAAGGCTTAGAATTCAACGCAAGTTTGATTTGCTGAATCGCTGACTCAAAATCCCCTTCCTCTTCATAATCTCTGGCTTTACTTCTATGAATGTTCGCTTCGGATGGATGATTGGCACGGTGAACAACTGTCCTAATTTTGTTGTCCAGGGCTTCCAGGGTTAACGGCTTTAAAAGATATGCATCAATCTCTGTTTCTGCAGCTTCGTAGACGATGTCTTTTTCTGCTTCTGCTGTCAGCATGATTGCCGGTAAATCTCTTAAAGCTTTATTATTCCTTATGTAAAACAGCAATTGAGTCCCGTTCATAACCGGCATGTTCCAGTCAATTATGGCAAGATCAATATTTGCTTCTGTCAAAACTTCCAAGCCTTTTTGCCCATCTTCTGCAAATAATAATCTTTTCCCTATATTAAGATTCCTAAGCATTTTTCTGATAGTCAGGCGCATACTCTTCATATCATCAACGACAAGGATAGACATATTTTCAAGATCTATGGACTGTTTGTGCTCGGACATATTTTTAATCACCTTATTTTATTGTCCTAAAGACTGGCCAGGACGAATAAAAAAACCCGGCTATCTTAATATAAGACCCGTGGCTTTCCGTCCCTGTCTCACGGCAGGTTTGGCAGTTTTAGTGGATTCAACATACAGTTTTTAATGAGATATGTCAATTTGTGAATGCATTTGCTGGATATTTGCCATAAGCTTGGGGTTTTTTTAAAAAAAGTCGGCCAAGACCCTTACCGCCTTGGCTCACCTTGCACTCTCTCTTGCCTGAACGATTTTTAAAGTTTAAAATATGAAATCAAATAATAATATTGTAACCTATCGGTAAAGTAGGAAGCCCAATCACTTCCAAACCAGCTTTCCAGGAGGAATATGATGAATAATGAATCGCTTTCAATATATCGGAATTTTCTCAAAGACAGTATTCGAAAAAAGATTGCTTTCAAATTTACGGATCAAAACCAAGGCGTTCCAGCCCCTCCAATTGAAAAGACGTATCCTGATGACTCAATTTTAATTAATCTTCCAGGCCCTGATGAATGGAAGAATATTCCCCAAACAGATATCACACACGCCATAAGGAATAGAAAAAGCCATCGGGTTTATCTTAACCAGAGCCTTTCTTTAGAAGAACTGGCATATCTATTGTGGTGTACCCAGGGCATGCGGGGAAAAGAATTTAACGGCCATGCATATAGGAATGTTCCTTCTGCCGGCTGCCGCCATGCCCTTGAAACCTATCTCGCCGTTTTTAATGTGGGTGACCTTGACCCCGGCGTATACAGATATCTGCCCCTTTCTCATCAGCTTGTATTTGAATTCAAGGATGACATGCTGTCAGAAAAAATGATCATTGCCTCTCTTGGTCAATCTTATCCGGGCAAATCAGCCGTCACCTTCATCTGGGTTGCCATACCCTACAGAATGGAATGGCGGTATGGATTAGCCGCTCATAAAGTCATTGCCCTGGATGCTGGACATGTTTGTCAAAACCTCTATCTTGCCTGCGAGGCTATTGAGGCTGGAACCTGTGCCATTGCAGCCTATGATCAGGAAGAATTAGATGAACTGATCGGCCTTGATGGGGAAGAGGAATTTGCGGTATACCTTGCACCTGTGGGAAAGGTAAAAAAACGGTAACCAGTTAAAAACAATCCTCCAAAAAATGGGGTGTTCAAAAAAGGGGATATTAGAATTGAAAAATAGAGACTCTAACTATAAACTTGTTTATTCCACAGAATTTTGTATTTTCTGAAACTTCCCAACGCAAAAATGGCAATTAAACGTGTCCAGCTCAGAGTTGCCGAAGGTGGATATCATGTGCCGGAAAATGTTATTGTAAGAAGGTACCATCAGGGATGGGAAAATTTCCAGAAATACTATAAGTCTCTGGTAGATGCTTGGGTTGTTTTTGATAATTCAGGAGAAAGCCCCGAAGTTTTGGAGAAAAAACATGAATAAGGAATCATATTCAAATTTAGCACTTAATGCTATGCACCGGGCTTCGAAAAAAGCAGCCAGTCTGGACCTGTCAATCCCCGTATGGAAAGATGGTAAAATTATTTTTATAAAAGCCAAGGAAAAACTGCAAAAATTAAGTATTACATCATAAAACGCTAATGCCGAACCCTTTCTACAAAAAGATTGAGGCCAAATCTTCCGGTCCGCCTCCGGTCTCTTGAGACATCTGAAATACTCCCCACAAAAACCATATTAATTTGAAATGCATGGTCTTTTATCTCCTTCCCGATTCGTTATCAAAGAACTGTTATTGCAATTACCGTCTGAAAATTGGTTAGATTTTGACATTTTTTCATCGATTTATTTTTTTTGGAAACTTGGTGAATAGTCTGGACATTTTAGGAATCTCGTTTCGACTCGAAACCCTTATTACAAGGTCCTCTCACGCTGGAAACCGGGGTTCGATTCCCCGTGGGATCACCAAGTAAAATCAAGGGTTTTGGTAAATAACTGAAACCTTTTTTATTTTCCAGATTGAAATTTTCCAACCCTATTTCCAACCTTTTGAATAGGTTTCAGGGTAACTTGCGGTACAAACATACATAAAAAATACTTTGATCAATTCAAAAATTTAACATAAATCTTTTTTCAACCTCAAAATTTTATTTTTACAACCTCGTTTTTGATTTTAAATTTGAATTTTTAGAAAAATATATGAACATTCCATCTGCGTATATGTATCCACCTGTATATTATTAAAAAACGGTTATTGGAGCATCCCAGGTTAAGAATGCATCAAGTAACATCCTGAAAAAAACCGTTGTTCAAATCAAGAGCAATGAATCAGATAATCAATTCCTTGACAACTTCCTCTCAATCACGATAGATTCAAAAAAAATGATATCTACCCATAATATTTAGAAGGAGTACTCACACAAATTGACAGCACTCACCAAACAGACAATCATTGAAAAAGTATCAGAAAATAATAAACAGACTTCTGGCGCTATAACATTTGATTAATAAGCAAGTTGCTAAACTCACCAAAAACAATGTATCAATCTTTTTGGGCACTAAGTTCAATTATTTCTATTAAAATTTTGTGAAATTCAACATCATCTTTATTCAAATCTTGTAAGATAGATTTAAGTGGCTTTGAATCAAAATTTTTTAATCCTTTCTCCTTCTCAATTTTATTTTTAAAAACTTTAAGTTCTTGGAGAATACTGTTTCCGATTTTAGTTTCTTTATTTGAAAGGTATTTTGATAATAAAGCATAAAACTTTAAAAGGTCACTATTCCGTTTTTCGATTTTTTGCTTGTCTTTTGGGTGATTCAGACAATTTGCTGAAATTTCAATAGCGTCTTCATAATTTTTATTGATTAGATAACATTCTGCTAAATTTACTGAAATTGATGCATGTTTTTCCGAATAGGTTTGCTCATGTACCTCATTTGCTTTTTCATAATATTTTATCGCATCCAAGATTTTCCTATCCAGATGGAAAGCATATGCAATGTAATAATTTATAAAAAACGAGTTGTAATCCTTTTCGTCAATTTTTTTTCCAATATAAGAACTTTGAGTAATTTTTTTGTATTCTTTAGTTTTAATTTGGATGAATAATTGAAGAAAATAAGCTCTTGTAAAAAGGCTATTGATAAGGTTCTTATCTTTCTCAACAACCTCTTTTAAATTATCATAAGTTTCAAAATTTTTATTATCATCACTGATTGTTAATTCTTTTAGTCTATTATCTTGCTCATTAATCAGATTTTCCGCCTGACTGATGCAGTTCAAAGTGTTTTGTATTCTTGTATTAAAAATTTTCCAATGATCTTTTGGTATTTCTTCTCCTGTTTTTTTTCTGAGCTTAATAGCGCTATAGTTAACGTTTGCATTGCTTAGATTATTTAATATGCTGTTTATCTGTCTCGAAAGAGATGCCTCTTGATTAAGAAATCTTGATTCTATTTTTAAGGCTAAGCTCATATCACTTACTTTACCTTGCATATAATAATAAGATATTGTAGCGACAAACAATAATATTGTAACAAGTACAGATAAAGTTGCAATTAGGGTTCCAGTAATATCAGAAGGTCTTGATTTGCAAGTATCTATTTTTTTTTGAATTAAATGCTCTATGTCAGGTTTTATTTCATCAAAACTCATTTTTTTATCCTTTCTACCCTTGACAAAATTATATTTTGCCGGTAGCATGGTCAAATGGCTAAATATATTTAAAGGTAGGTTAAAAATGCGAATTAAAATTAAAGAAGTATTATTATCTATACTAATTTCCATACTTTTAACACTTCCTTGTTGGGCGGCTGTTTTAGACGAACTTTAGTTCCTTTGTTTTGTACCTCACCTCTTGTAATCATAAGTTAAAACCCATTTAATACCGAAGTATTATTTTTTTTTTTAATATTCTAAAGGGATTACTCTCTTCAACAAACACTGCAAATACCAAATTAATTATCATAACGTCCCCCCCCCATTATTACTTCCTAATATTTGAAAACATATTCCTTTCCGGCACCTGTTTTACAAGGACATCTTTTACAAGCCCAATTAGGCAAGGACAATTCTCTATCAGAATTATTCTCCAGGTGGATGTATTATAGCTTGAAATTTCCACTCATTACTTGAAATACTTTCATCTTTTTCTGTAATTTCATTGTCCGCATCTACAACAACAAACGGGCATTGACCATAGTAGTTCGCACTGCTTGGAAAAATATAATAAGACACAAAAACATGACCAGAAGAATGCGTCCTCCCAACTCGAACATCGCCCAATGATATCCGACCTCCACTAACGATCGCATACGTTCTGGCATTAAAAGATGTATTTTGAAGAATATTGCTTTTTATTTCTACCTCCATTTTATAACTGGCAGAGGTAGAAAAATGATTAGTAGACCAATTTTGTGCTATATTTACCTCCTTTTTAGGCTTATATGGGCCAGGAAAATCAACTTTTATGATGGTAATTTCTTGGGCTTGAGACATTGGTACGCTAACATACAAAAAGAAAGCTAAAATAATAAATGCAAATTTCATAGTACACTTCCTTAATAGTGTGTTATCTATCGCCTTCGGTTAATTGCAACCAAGGTTCACAACTCTCCATGCTACCAATGCAATAGAAGTTGATCCATCCTTTTTGCTGCCATTACCGTTTTGTGGGTTTTGGCATGGGATTAGGAAGTGCTCCTGGAGTTGGATCGCCCGGTAGATGTCGTTTCCGTTTAGGATTAGACAATGGTTTACGAATTGATTGAGTATTCATAATTTTTTCTCTATGTTCGTTGATGATGCATCTTATCTGCTTCACCTGTTCAATGTCGAAATAGTCGGGATGTTTTATTCCCGTTGGATATGAGACTTCACAGGATTTGAAATCATTTTTGAACTGTGCTTTGTAAAATTTTGGCAGAATAGAATTGTGGATGTATAATAAATAGAATTGTGATTATCACTAACCCAACGGATTAACAAAATTAAAATTTATTGTCAATCAGGGAAACCCTGATTTTTAATATTTTTTTTGGTTTTCATAGGAAAAGATAGGAACAAGGTGAATAAATATTCAATTGAGAGAAAGCGCATCCAAACAAATCAACCGTCCGTTAATAATACATCCATCCATGAATCTTAGAATTGTTCAAACCTATAAAAAATTCAAAAAAAGTAACCCCTCTCCACCACTTCAGAGGGGTTATTCAATAATTACCAAGACCAACGGTTCCAAATCAGATCAAATGCGCATATTCCATAGTCACACACAGCAGATTATCATAATCTCCCGCCATGGCTTCTTCCTGATATTTGAAGATATAATCCTTGTCGGCGTCAGCTTTACGAAGAGCTTCTTTCACACGCCCAATTATGGCGAATGCGTTACCATTGGTATCAATCAGTTTTACAGTTGGTTTAATTTTGGGTCCTGTCATAATTTTTATCCTTATCATTATAGAAATGAAAAACCCTCAATGATAGCTCAAAGAGGGTTTTATTAAATTAATTTTGCGAACAGCGGTTCGTTAATTGACCATGCCCAGGATATTTCCACCTGTTCTTTGCAACTTAAAAGAAGATTCAGCAGTTAATCCATCAAACTGAGATGCTTTGGTATACGCATTGAGTATATGGGATATCCGCGCTGTAGAATTGAAGACAACAGGTTACGGTAAATCATGCTGGCGGCAAGATGGCGGTTTTCATTCTCCATTGATTCTGCCAGAGGAATAAGGCCGTCATAAAATCTGCCATCCAGTTGATCTGCGCAATCTATCAAATAGGTTTCGGCATCGTCGATTTTATCTACCGCAATTAAAAATCTTGCATCAGTTTCGTTTAGTTTATTGTTTGAGAGAATGGCAACTGCTTCTTTTGAAATTATTTCATCCTGCTTGTCTTTTCCGATAACACTCAGAAGTTCTTCAAGGGTTTCCACGGCGATACCAGCTTGATTCCCAAAACCCCTCTTCTTCGGGCAGGTAATATTTTTCATGCACATCTTTGAGACCATCTGCATGGGTCCATATAAAGGCCTCATTGAGGGGGGTGTCACCCTTTAAAACGGGACGTGAGCTTGCGATAGCCGGAACTTTAAAATCCATCAATTTTTCCATCCAGATCTCATGGTATTCAACAGCTTTTTTCCATGCTTCGGGATTTGGTTTGTTGTTTCCTGCCAGCCAAGAATAAAAGGACAGTAAGCGGTCATTTTCGGCCAAATACTTTATACCGAAAAATGAAATGATGATATTTTTTGATTGTTTGTATCAAAATCATTCATTTGACAAATAAAATACTTGTGGATAAATTATTGACAATGAAAAATAGGTAATTCAAATAAGGAGATATTATGAAAATCACCATTTTACAGGGAAGCGCTCGAAAAAAAGGAAATACAGCCAAGGTGTTAGCTTGGGTTGAAGAAGAATTAACAGGTATGGGGCATGAAGTTGATAGTATCTACCTGCATTCCAAAAACCTAAAAGGATGCATGGGATGCGGAAAGTGTAAGGAACACATCGACACTATTGGATGTGTTCAAAAAGATGATGTGCCTGATATTCTGGAAAAAATGATCGATTCACAATTGGTTATTTTTAGCTCTCCACTATATTTCTGGGGAGTTTCTGCCCAGCTAAAGGCGGTAATTGACAGAACATACAGCCTTTATACCAATGCCAACCAACCGAACCATGCATCCCTTGTTGATGGCCAGCGTCAGGCACTCATTACAACAGGAGCCGGACCATATGAAGATAATGCGGAAGGCATGGTTACCGCTTTTGGACGCATGCAAAAATATCACAAGGCTATTAATGCTGGGGAGCTTTTTATTGGGTCATGCACAACACCTGATGCTTTAGGTGACTCAGTTCAGCAGCAAGCTGTTGAATTTGCAAGAAAGATTGTTTCATAAATAGTTTATAGCAACATAATGATGACGGTAATAGAACCGTTATCATTATGGTAAGCTTGTTCTGGTTTAAAATATTTACAAAAAAATAACACGACTCCGTGTAGCTAAAATAAAGGCTGAATGTGTCTTTGATTGAGGGCAGTATGGCAACTCTTTTACGATAAATAATTCCTACCAAAATGGTCTTTTTATACTTTGGTTTTGAACATGCGTTCAGGTTAGACCAAGCTTGTGTTTCTTTTTTTCAAGGTTTACAAAAAATTCCCTGGAATCAACTATAAACCGTGTGTGAGTGCCCTCGGCTATCTTATCAACTGAGTCGTGGGCTTCTACGTAAAAGGTCAGTTTCCTCCCTTCTATAGCAGTTAATCGTGCTTTTGATACAATAGTTGCTCCAATAGGTGATGCGGACAGGTGTTTCATGCTATTAGCCACTCCCACCGTCAGATAATTTTCAGGCAAAAATTCATGTACGAATATACAGGTGGTTTCCAAAACCCCAACAAGGTGAGGTGTGCCTAAAACTGGCATCCCTTTGTAGCCGACTGCCTCGGCACTGTTTTCATTTGAGACAATGATACTTAGTGTATTCTCCATTCCAATTTTCAATCCTGAAATGTCAATTTTGCTCATAGATTTTTCTCGCAGTTTTAAATTGTTATAAATTATAATTTGAGTGATATCCGGTCCATTTTATAAAATCAAACAAAACTTTGAAGATAGACATAAGGCACGCTTTTTCACTATCTCAAAAACATCTCCTGAAGCTTGATATTTTACATCCAAAATAGTCATAATCAGTTCATGGTACAATGCTATTATGTTTACAAACACCAAATCTAAAATAAAGTTAAAAATGGAAAATCAAAAAATAATATTGTAAACTATCGGTAAAGCAGGAAGTCTCATCATTCCCAAACCAACTTTTCAGGAGGGATAAGCTTGCGCCTGTAGGAAAGGTAAAAACAACAGGAACCACTTAAAAACAACCCTCCAGAAAGGGGGGTGTTCCAAAAAAGGATTGTTTAAAATTGAAAAATAGAGACTCGAACAGCAAACTTGTCTATTCCACGGAATTAGGTCGGATATGCCCTTCCTGCGGAAAACAGTCTGCTGAATGTACCTGTCAAAGAAAGAATACAAACCCTATTCCCAAAAATGACGGGAAGATCCGCGTGGAAAGATCTACCAAGGGAAGAAAAGGAAAGGGTGTTACTCTCGTCACTGGCCTCCCTCTTGAAAACAATTCCTTAAAAGAGCTTGCCAAAAAACTCAAACAAAAATGCGGTACCGGCGGTACGGTAAAAAACGGTGTGATAGAAATTCAAGGAGATCACCGTGACTTGTTGGTTGAGTCCCTTAATACGCTTGGATACAAAGCTATAAAGGCTGGAGGATAGTATCAAATTTCAGGAGAATGAAATTGTGAAAAGGCTTGATAAAGGAGACCTTGTTATTACAAGCGAAATCCCTTTGGCAACCCAGGTTTTAGAAAAGGGAGGTTATGTGCTCAGCCCCCGTGGAGAATTGTATTCTTCAGACGCTATCAGAGGACGCCTGCACACGAGAGAGCTCAAGGATTCCCTGCGGGCAAGTGGGATTGACACAGGTGGCCCGTCAGCATTAACTGCAAAGAATCGGAATGCATTTGCAAGTCATTTGGGGAAACTCATACCCAAGCACAAAAGAGCTGAATCCTAATGACACCCTTAAAATTATTTACAGATGCAAGTTTAAATCCCCAGTCAAAAATTGGATATGGGGCTTATTTGTCTATACCACCCGAACCGCTCTCTTTTGAATCATTAAAAATGCGTGTAAAAGTGAAAAGATTTGATCAGACGAGTTCAACTAAACTGGAATTACAGACCTTGCTCTGGGCATTAACCAGTATTCAAAGCCTGGGTAAAAAAGTAGTGGTTTATACAGATTCCCAAAATATCATAGGGCTTCCTGGAAGGCGTTTCCGGCTCGAGCAGAATAATTATCGATCCAAGAAAAATAAATATATTAACAATTACAAACTATACCAGGCATTTTTTCAACTATTAGATCAATTAAACTGTGAATTTATAAAAATAAAAGGGCATAAGGTATCCCATCAGAAAGATGAGTTAGACAAACTGTTCACAATAGTGGATAGAGCATCAAGGAAAGCTTTAAGGAATCAAGGAAAGCTTTAAGGAATCAAGAAAACAGCTAAAATATCCTGTTAGCCATATAAAAAAAAAGATTCTCATAACGGTGGGTGTCAAACGCGTTTTCCGCATCAGTCTGTCAAGCAGCTGATTTCAAATCATAAAACGTCTTGCAATACGTATTCATTACAAGACGTTTTATTTAATCAAATTAAATTGGTTAAAAATTACTCTTTATGTTTATATCCTTGAGAGACTTTATAATCATGCCATTCATCATGGTCAATGACACCATCATTATCTACGTCAATTTCTTTGAAAGTCTGTTTATCAGCATGAGGGAAATATTGCTTAAACTCTTGCCAGTTTAATTGATCATTACCATCTGTATCCATATCTCCAAAATGAGCATTGAAACTATGCTTCTTTTTGTGATCGGAAGAATATGCTGGAGTCACGAGTGCTGCAGCCAAAATACCTAAGGAAATTAAAAGTAAGATTTTTTTCATAATGTTATCCTTCTTCTTATTATTTACAGTTTCCATCCACTACAGATAATTTAGCAAATAAGATACCAAATTTATAACCGCAAGAGAAAAACCACATAACCAATTGAAATAATATTCGATTCTTAACTTTCTCTTGTTATTATCAATTAACCATAGTAACGCAATTGTTAATACTGTATTAACATTCCCATACAATAAGCCTTTAAAAATTCATTGCAACAGCGATCTATGATACAACCACAAAAAAAGAATCCCGTGGTCGTGTTCCCGGGATTTTTTTTTACAATTTTAATGCTGGTTCCTTATGATTCTTATCAGTGGCCACCAGCCCGGATAAACCTTTTCCTGAAGTTTTTCAGATTCTTTATTCCGTTTCTTTATTTGACTAACCTGTTATTTTGAATAACCGATGCTATACCCTCTAAAAATAGTATGGTCTATACCATTGCCCCCAGTGGTTTTACTATTGGCGATTCATGTTCTTAATTCTCTCGTTAATAAATGCCCCCACATTAAGCTCATTAAATAATGTAAACCCTAGAATCATCAATCCGCCAAGGATCTGAACAGGACTCATGGATTCATTTAAAACCATAACAGAAATAATGATGGCAACAAGGGGATCAATATAACTGAAGATAGCAACTTCTTGCCCTTCCAAATCTTTCAGCGATGAAAAATAGAGGCAATAGGTGATCCCAGTATGAATCGTACCGAGGACCAACAGATTAATCAGGCCCCACCGGTCAAGGCTGGTTATATGAATGCCTGAGGTCAGATAAATATAGGGTAGCAGAATGATAATGGCTGCAAAAAACTGAACCAGTGTCCGGTCAATACCGGTGACGGATTTAATATGCTTATTTAACAAGATCACCGTGGCATATAACGCTGCGGCTGATAGCCCAAAGGCAATTCCAATAAAATTGCCATGGGATTGATTTGCACTGCTGACACCAATGATCATTACAAGCCCCATGGTTGCCATAATAAAACAAACGATTTGTTTACGGCTTAACTTCTCTTTAAAGAACACAGGAGAGGCGACCATTACAATAACAGGTGCAAAATAGTAACTGAGTGTTGCAATGGAGACAGAAGTATAATGATAGGCCTTAAACAGAAAAATCCAGTTGAATGCCATGGCAGCACCTGACAGGAAAAGTATGGGAAGCTCTTTTTTTATCTTGGAGAACTGGAGTTTTTCAGCGGTCAGAGATTTATAAAGAATGATGGCGGCAGATGCAATCAGGGCTCTGAACAGAGCAATCTCTCCCGGCGGTAGGGAGATGTTTTTTACAAACAATGCCAGTGTACCGAAAACTGCCATGGAGATTACTATTTTAAACTTTGCATTCATTGTTGTTTTTCAGAAGCCCTTCTAATCGACTTTTCCATATTTATCCAAAATCTGTACAGCTGAAATATTATCAATCGGCACAATATATTTCTTAATATGCTTTGAAAAGAATATATATCTTTTTACACACACATTTTTTAATATCAAATGGGTTCCAGTATCTGACAACTCAGCCACGTCAGCGTTAGAAATCTTTTTTGTGTTTAATCCAGAATCTGTTTCCTTGAATATCAGTTTGACTTTTTTATCCACCAGCTTAAGGTAATCACCAACTTTTTTTAACTTGAACAGACCGTCTATCTGGAATTGTACATTTTTATTGTTTTGGTTCATCCAATAAACCTTATATCTCTATGGTTACAATTGCGTTCTTCATAAAGTATATTTGAATAGAACGCAAGGTTTCAACTGCTCATTTCAACATTGCCATGTTTCCTATATTGAATACACTCTCCTGTTGGTTGTTGATTACCGGATTGATGATCACTGGTTGAGATGGTGTTCTGTCAAACCGCCTTGAGAGCCGTCTGCACCATTTGACAATCTGCTAAAGTTGAGAATATGTTTAAAATATTTGTTTTTTCTACAAAAGCGATATCACTTGTCCCTGGCGACTTTCTTATGTCCACGTTAGCCATGCAGAATCCACACAATGACATAATTTTAGCAGCTTTAGCAGTTTAGCAGGATGAACAGAGTCGTTGACGCTGCCTTGCAAAAAAACACCTGATTAACTTTCTATAAAAAGCTAACCAGGTGTTTCAGTCCCGATACCCAAAAATAGTTGAGATTGGTTCTTTTGCCTTCCGGTTCAAACATCTTACGCCCAAGGAAGCCAAGGCAATCCCTCTCGTAATCCCTCTCGCATACGGTCAGCAGAACCTTGCCGGTAGCCGTAAACCCTCATCCCAAAAATGTGTAACATTAAGCTTGTGGCACGTTGCCGGCTCATAGTTTTGTCGAATTCTTTTTCAAGATAACTTTCATAAAGCGCTTCTATCTCACCCAACTTTGCGGATGCTAATTCATAAAGTGCGCTACCTTTGGCAGCTAATTCAAGCCGGGTCTTAACCAGAAAACAACTGCAATAATCTTTTCTGGTTGATTCCTGGACATTCTTCTCGAGAATCATACAAATCCCCTCCCCGACACTTGGTGCGGTATCCAGTACGTTTCGTATTTGTATGAGTCCTTTTTGAGCATAACTCTCCAACGCTTCCTGGAACAGGCCTTCTTTATTGCCAAAGGCATGATAGATTGAGCCGGGTTTAAGGCCGGTGGTTTTCACAACTTGCTGCATTGATGATGCACTGAAACCATTTTTCCAAAAAAGTTCGATGGATTTATCAATAACATCATTTCTATCGAATAGGGCTTTTGCCATATGTTACCTCGTTTGCTTGTGTTTCGATTCCTTATATTACACATTGTATACATCATTATTACAATTTACAAGATTATTTTGAATGATTGTTCAAAAAGTTATTGACAAGACGTCTTTTAGGGTTTATCTTGAACGTACATTCAAAAAGAAACTGAATGAAACAATACAAATAACATTAATTGAAATATCAGGAAAATATCATGTCCCTTAAAGAACAATTATCTACATTAAAAGCAGAAAGCCTATCCAAAAAACCGAAAGAAGTTCAAAAAATCATGTCTGATGATTTGGGAAAATTGAGCAAATCCGGCCTCCTTGAAGGCGCACCAAAGACCGGTGAAAAATTACAAGATTTCGCATTATCAAATCATCTTGGCGATGACCGGAGCCTTTCTGCACTGAGAGAGAAAGGACCTGTTGTTGTAACATTTTACCGAGGTGGGTGGTGCCCGTATTGTAACCTTGAATTACATGCCTACCAGGAAATTCTTCCGCAAATTAAGGCGGCAGGAGCAACCCTTGTTGCCATCACCCCTGAACTGCCTGATGCATCCCTGTCGACTTCTGAAAAACATGGACTGGAATTTGAAGTCCTCACCGATACCAACTCGGATTATGCGCGAAAGATAGGTATTGTTTTTACTCTGGCGGAAGAATTGCGCCCAATCTATGAAAGTTTTGGAATAGAAATTGAGAAGCACAATGGAAAAGGACAATTCGACCTTCCTCTTGCTGCAACCTTTGTTGTCGATGTCGATGGAACAATCGCTTGCGCGGTTGTTGAGGCTGATTACACTTTGCGCGCAGAACCATCAGATGTTGTTGAGGAGCTTCAGTCTCTGGCAAAAGCAGGCAATTAACATGACATCAAAAAAGTGACCCTTTAACTCAAAGACTAAAAAATAATGAAAAGCTGCTCACAATATAAAAAACTGGTTTATCCTCGTAAGCGTGCAAGTAAGTAACCCAGTAATTAGACCCGTATGCAGATTTGATAACTCAAATAATAAGGTTTTAGTATGGCAAATAAAATCAAGATAGACATCATTTCAGATGTGGTTTGTCCCTGGTGCATCATTGGGTACAAACGTTTGACAAAAGCTATATCGAAAATGGGAATAGAAGACATGATTGAACTTGAATGGCAACCCTTTGAACTCAATCCCGATATGCCTGTAGAAGGTGAAGATGTGCAAATTTATGGAGCACGTAAATATGGCAGAACACCAGAAGAAGGTATCCGTTCCAGGGCCAATATAGCTAAACTTGGTGCCCAAGCTGAATTTGTATTTGATTTTTTTGATGAGATGAAAATTGTCAACACACAAGATGCTCATATATTACTCGATTACGCAAAAGAGTCTGCCAAACAAACCGAATTGAAAATGCGTCTGTTTGAAGCCTTTTTTTGTGAACGGAAAGATATCTCTGATCAACAAGTTCTTGCCCAGGAATTGCAAACCGTTGGTCTAAATGTCGAGGAAGCACTGGCAACATTAGAGGATGACGTTATTCGCGAAAGAGTTCAATCTCAAAAATCATATTGGCATGGTTTAGGCGTTTCGTCTGTACCTACAGTGGTATTCAACAACTCAAGTGCGATTACCGGTGCACAGCCTATTGATGTCTATAAACAGGTATTAACTGAATTGATGGGGAAGAAAAAATGTATTCTAAACGAACAATTATTCTAACTTTTTTGGTCAGCGTAATTTTTTTAAGTAATAGTTATGTTAATGCCTCATCCTACAAAGATGCTTCGGTTAAACAAGTAAAGGTTCGCGTCCTTGCTTCCTATCCGACAGGAAATTTTCTTGAGAATTTGGAAGTCCAGCCGG